>Ga0194125_10001410_pt1 | contig 40580 bp, 35 predicted proteins | sample TA2KigC250mmetaG_FD_148626 | JGI IMG/M metagenome (GOLD analysis project Ga0194125, IMG submission 148626) | Freshwater microbial communities from Lake Tanganyika, Tanzania - TA2015034 Kigoma Deep Cast 250m | ecosystem: Environmental > Aquatic > Freshwater > Lake | place: Tanzania: Lake...
CACGGCGTAAGTTTCCTCTCTGCCGGCCGTCACCGGCGGTTGGTTTGACTAACGACATTGGAGCTTACGCCTTCTTCCTTTCCGGTCAAAATCAGCCCCGAATTTACAGGGATTATAGGACATCACCGACAATTCAGGGGGCAATCCCCCGGGCGAGGGAGGGGACTTTCGTGGAAGTGACCTAGCGTTCGATTCCTCAGACAGTTAGGTGGATTGGCGGCTCCCCAGGCTTGTATCCAAAGACTAAACTTCCGGCGTTGGCTCCGGAGCGAAGCTGACCTGCTCTGATGCCTTATGCTTTCCGTTCGTCTCCGCCAATCTGCATTCTGCACTCTCCCTTCTGAATTCTGACTTCGGCTTGACTTGCAGCAGAGAGCATCTATTCTCTTGCCGCAATGGGCGCGTCTGCTTCCGACTCCCTCGAAGGCCAGGTTGACCGCTTCGACCAGGACCGCAAGGTCTTCCTCTCCGGCGACCATCAGGCAGGGACTTCCTGTGTCGAAATCGGCAGGAACGAGGACAGGATTCTTGACACTTCTCTGAGCAGGAATTGTGAAAGCGCCCCTCTTTTCCCTCACAGTTCAGAGCGATGTCAAGGCGAGGCATGACAAGATGGTCGAGTTCGAGCGGAGTGATGTTTCGGAGTATCTGCGATTCTCACGCGATTTGACGACGACGAGACGGCCGCGCAGGCATCCGGGGGCGAAGGGAGCCTGATTTGCGGGAAGTAGAGGCGAAGGTCCTCGACATCGACCGAACGGCGGTGGAACTGAAGCTGGCCGAACTGGGGGTGATTGTAGGGCCGGAGCAAAGCTTCTCTGCGGTCTTCTTCGATTTCCCTGACGGACGACTCGGTACTGCCGGGCTGTTGCTGCGGCTACGCCGGGAGGGCGATCGGAGCTTTGTGACGTCCAAGCGGCGGGTGCCCGAAGAGGAAATGAAGGTGCGGGAAGAAACGGAGGTCGAGGTCGCAGGCTTTGAGGAATGCCGCAGTCTGCTCACCTCGCTCGGTTTCGTGGAAACCACGCGTGTCGACAAGTTCCGGGCAAGCTGCCGGCTGGGCAACGCCTCTGTCGTTATCGACCGCCACGCCGGCGAGCTTTCCTTCATACCGGAACTGCTGGAGATCGAGGCCGGCAGTGCTGAGGAGGTCCGATCGGTCGCGGCCCGGCTCGGTTTCAGTCCCAATCAACTGCGGCCGTGGGGTTTGGCGCAGCTAGTCGACCACTACCGCCGACGCGGCTAGTCCGGCGCCGCGTTCCTGTCACCACAGGTCTGTCCAGGCGGCGCAAACCGCGCCGGCAGCCCATGTGGTCCAGTTGGGCCAATAGCGTACCGGGCTGAACACCCCGCCAAAGGCCGAACCCCACGGCAGTAGCGAACCTGGCCGTTGGCACACTCCGTGCATTGGACGGGACAAGATGAAGTACACCACGTGCAGGCCGCAACCGGCTGAGCCCAAAGTCGAGGTCCGGCCGGCGGTCTGCCCGCAAGTCAAAACAGAAGCAAGGAGAAGGAGATGAAGAGAACGACAACGCTGGTCGTCGTGGCGCTGCTCGTCGCAGTGGTCGCGATCGTCGGTTGTCAGCGCCGGGACCGCGACCAGCAGGCCATCGAGTCGCTGCTGGCCGGATCAGGGTATACGAACGACCCGAACGCGCAGAGCTACGGTCAGAACGACACGACCCCGGAGTCCGGGGGCGACGGTACGTTCGGGGCCGAGAGCTACGAGGAGATACCGTTCGTCCGCTTCCGCCGCTACATCCCGCCGCAGGGGTTCTCCCGTACCCTGAACATCCAGATTCCCGCGTTCCCGGGCGGGCCGGACACGACCGCGCTCGTGACGATAACGTGGGATGTCATAGGGGAGTTGCGCACGATGTTCGACACCACGTCCAACCCGATTCCCGTCTGGCGCAAGCCGTTCCACGACGTCTCCGTCCGCAAGGTCTATCTTGAGAAGTACTCCGGACGCTGGCATATCGTCAAGGTGTCGCCGCTGGTCGTAGCCACGCAGAACGCAGCGTACGAACTGCAGGTCACCAGCCTGCACGCGGTGGGCCGCGTATCAGGCGAGGATTTCGACCTGACGACATCGGACACGATGCTGACCAAGGAACAGCTACCGTGCTTCGTGCCGAACGATACCGTCGATGTCACCATTACCGTGACGAGCAGCGACGACTCCTGCTGGGCATTCCTGTATCACGGCCGGCCGGCGCGACCGCGCGTGTGGCGCAGTCCGTACTGGCGTGCCGGCACCTGGACGTTCGAGAGGACGTGGGTCATCGGCGACGAGGCAGAGTATGACCGGCCGCACGTCCGGCCGAGCATACACGACGCCATCGGCTGGGGTACGCTATGGGCCGATTCCTCCAAGCCGTACGTCTCCGCAGCCTGGGGTGTTCCGTATATCGTCAAGTACCCGTCCGAGGAGATCCCCGCCGACGAGTAGCGCCTCCTTCAGTCGTAGGGAAGTGCCGGGCCAGAGTGGCCCGGCACTGCGTCGGGCCCGGCGCGTGCTGAGGCTGAGCGACAGGTTGAGCGGTCGTTGTAGTCATAGGGTTTTCCTGTAGAATCCGGCGATGCGGCGGTTCACCTTCTGGGCCGTTGTGCTCGCTGTGGTCGCGATCATCGCGTTCAACGTTCAGGGATGGCTGGTGCTGACGCGGACCAGCCGGGTGCTGGAGAAGGAGCTGGGCGACCGGCTCCAGGCGGTCGCAACTACGCTCGCCGCCGTGCTCGGCGGCCGCTACGATTCGCCCGGCACCGCTTCGCTGCTCTCCGACGTGATGCGGTCGAACAATCTCTTCAACTTGTTTGTCGTCGACGAGAGCCTCGCCTATGTCGCCAACGCCCGCGACCCGAAACTCGCCGGCGAGAAGGCCGCGGTCGAGGTCGACGCCGCCGAGGTTCTCGCCGCCTTTGCCGGCGCGCCGAGCCAGACCCGGCTCTACGCGGCCGGGCCGTACTACCTGAAGAGCGCGTTCGCGCCGCTCGCTGATTCTTCCGGCGTGGTTGCGGCCGTGCTCGGCGTCGAGGCCGACGCCCGGTTCTTTTCGACCCTGACCGGGTTCCGCACGTCGCTGCTGCTCATCAATGCTCTTAGCCTCGTCGCCATTGTCACCGTCGTGCTGGTGTCGGCGAGCCTGGCCCGCCGGGCCCTGGTGCTCGAAAAGGCCGCAGGCCGGGCTGCGACCATGGCGCTCCTCGGTCAGATGTCGGCGGCGATGGCGCACGATATCCGCAACCCGCTGGGCATCATCCGCGCATCGGCCGAGCGGCTGAAGAAGCGCTACGGCGGGGAAGGTGACGCCACTTTCGACTACATCCCCGAGGAGGTGGACCGGCTGGACCGGGTGGTTGCGAGCTACCTGAGCCTGGGCGCTTCCCGGCCCGGCGCTTCGGCGCCGATCGACGTGGCCGAGGTCGTTGCCGGAGTGCTGAAGGACGTGGAGCACGAAACCGCCCGCAGCGGCATCGCCGTGGAGACCGAGCTGGCAGGGCTGCCTACAGTCCATGCCAACCCGGTCGAGCTGCGGCAGGTCTTTCTGAATCTCGTCCTCAATGCAGTTCAGGCCCAGCCGCAAGGCGGGGCAATCCGCATCGCCGGTCGGCGCGACAGGGACTGGCTGGTCGTGGGGGTGAGCGACAAGGGACCGGGCATCAGGCGCGAGGACCTGGCTCGGGTGTTTGAACCTTTCTACACGACCAAGGAGAAGGGCTCGGGCCTCGGCCTTTTCTCGGTGAAGCGGATCGTTGAGGCGCACCGTGGCCGGGTTACGATCGAGGCAGCTCCCGGTTCGGGCACAACTGTGGAAGTCCGGCTGCCATTCGAGAAGGGAAGGGGTTCACGATGAAGGTACTTGTCATTGACGACGAGGAGCGTTTTGCCCGGCTGGTGGCCGAAGAGCTGAAGGACGCGGGACACGAAACCACCGTGCGTACTGGCGGGGCTGAGGCCGCAAGGGAGGCCGGCGCCGGGTACGACGTAGTTATCACCGACCTGAAGATGACGCCGGTCGACGGCATCGCCGTGCTGGAGAGCGTGAAGGCGGCCAGCCCGGAGACCGAGGTTATTGTGATGACTGCGTTCGGAGCAGTAGATACCGCGGTCGAGGCGATGAAGAAGGGCGCGGCCGACTTCATCACCAAGCCGTTCGCGATGGACCAGCTCCGGCTGCGCCTGGAGCGGATTGCCGAGAAGCTGGCGCTCAGACGTGAGAACCGGGCGCTCAGATCTGAGGCCGACCGGCTCGGTGAGATGGTCGGAGCCAGCGCCGCGATGAAGAAGGTCCGCGACCTGGTGGAAAAGGTCGCGCCGAGCGATACGTCGGTGCTGATACTCGGGGAGAGCGGGGTCGGCAAGGAGCTGGTTGCACGGCTCATCCACCGGCAGAGCGGGCGTGCGGGCCGGCCCCTGGTAGTCGTCCACGCCGCAGCCCTGCCCGAAACTCTGCTCGAGAGCGAGCTCTTCGGCTATGAGAAGGGTGCTTTCACCGGCGCCAATGCGCGAAAGCCGGGTCGGGTCGAGGCGGCGGACGGCGGAACGCTTTTTCTTGACGAGATCGGTGAGATCTCGCCCGCGTTCCAGGTGAAACTGCTCAGGTTTGTGCAGGAGAAGACCTTTGTCCGGCTCGGCGGCAACCAGACGCTGAAGGTCGATACCCGAGTCGTGGCAGCGACTAACCGTGATCTCGGAACCGAGGTGCGCGATGGCCGGTTCCGCGAGGACCTGTATTACCGGTTGGCCGTTTTCCCGATTACTGTGCCTCCATTGCGAGAGCGGAAAACCGACCTGCCTGCGCTCTGTGGCCATATCCTGACCCGGCTCGGCGCAGCGCCCGACCTGGGTGCCAGCGTAATGGAGCTCGTTTCCGACCACGACTGGCCGGGCAACGTTCGCGAACTGGAGAACGTGCTCGAGCGGGCACTGATTCTGTCCGGCGGCGGGACTATCGCGCCGCAGCACATCCAGTTGCCGGAACCGGTCCTTGTCCGCGCCAGTCCGGGAACTGCAAAGCCAGGGGGACTGTCCTCGGTTTCGCAAGCCGGCCCTCTGCACGAGATGGAGAGGCAGATGCTCGAGGACGCGCTGCGCAAGTCCGGCGGTAACAAGTCCAAGGCAGCGAAGCTGCTGGGCATCACCCGCCGGATGTTGTACACGAAGCTCGAACGGCACGGGCTGGCCAGAGATGAGGCCGCAGATGCAGAGTGAACGCGTGCTTCGGCCGTGCCTCAGGGTACAGGTTGTGCGATTCTGCACAGGATCCCGCCAAGCTAACTCGCCGGCAATAGAGGATTTAGCTCAGGCACGCCTTGTGCAATTGTTCCATACGACATGAAAAGGCTGATTGTCGTTTGTCTGCTGTTGTTGGTCGGTGTTGCCGCTGCCCAGACGGAGCGCGAGCGTGTTCGCACGGAACTGGTGAAGACCGATGAACTGCTAGCCGAAGTCAAGCCGATTGTGGACGGCACGCGCGTCGAGGAAGCCAAGCAGTTGTTCAGGTGGGCTGTCAGCCTCCAGCAGTCAGCGTGGTCTTCATTCCAGCTCAGGCTGCATGGCCGGGCCAGGGATCTGACTTTGCGCGCACGGGAGCGCGCGAGGCAGGCCAAGGTCGCGGCCGAAATTGACCCGGAACGGGTGCGCGAAGAGGTCCGCCGGACCCGCGACGCGATGGCCGAGTTCGGACCGGCGATTGTCAGGGCCAACATCCCACGCGCCAATCAGCTCTGGAAGATGGCGCAGACCGAGCAGGCGGCGGCCGAGAATCACCTGGCAGCGTCGCGCTACGGGTACGCGCTCAAGTTCACCCTGGCCGCGCGCGAGCACGGCCGGGCCGCGTTCGCGGCAATCCGTGGTCGGGTCGGCGTAGAGCGCGTGGAACGCGAGCTCGACCGCACCGACGGTCTGATTGAGAAGGCAAGAGACCGGCTTGGCCAGACTACCGCGAGACGTGCGACCGAGGTCTTGAACAAGGCGGTCGAACTCCAGCGCCAGGCGCGGCAGGCATTCTCGGAGAACCGTCCCCTGGCCGCGCTGCGACAGACCCTGGCTGCCCGCGACCTGCTGCTGCGGGCGTGGGAGGCGGGCCGGGCCGGGGTCACCCTTGAGCTGGTCGAGCAGGCGATGGCCGGGAATGACGCGCTCGTCAGCGACTGGGCCGAGTCAATCCGCGCTGGCGCGGACTCGCCGGCTGCGAAGCTGCTCGAACAGGGCATCCGGCATCAGGAGAACGCGCGCGGGATGCTCGCTCAGGGGCAGCTCAGGCTGGCTTTGGCCGAATGTCACAAGGCCCGGCGGCTGCTCCAGCGCGCCGTGGAATTGGTCCAGACCGAGGATGCGCCGTACGGGCCGCGCTAGCCTGCCTGCGCGCAGCGCGGAAGCAGGCCAGGCCCGGACTCGGCGGACTCCACCCGACGGCCGGTGACAATCCTGCTGCTTGCCGCTGTTACCGGCCTGAGCATCAGGCATGAGGTCGGCATGGCTGGGGACTACACCAACCAGACCTACGGCATCATCGACTACGATACACTCCGCGACCCGGATGAGTGGGACACGCTGGACATCGAGACCGAGGCAAGGACGTTCTGGAACCTGGATCTCGAGGCCGGGAAGGGCAGCACGCGCTTCACGGTCGCGAATGACTTCGACATCTCGACCCGGTCGCTGCGTGAGGGCCTTTCGCTCACACTCGGTCAGAAGCTCGCCGAGAACCTCGGCCTTGAGCTGCGCAACGATGCCGAGGGGAGGTGGTACCACGACGCGCTGCCCAGCCTGGCCGACACCGGATTTCAGAGAGACTACCTGACCAATACCAGCGATCTCGAACTCGACTTCGCAGCCCGGCCCGGGCTGGACCTTTCTGCCTCAGGACAGGTGCAGATTTTTCACTACCCGGAGCCGGATTCGTTCAACTACGACTACCTGCTGGGACGGGCCGGGGTTGGCGTGGATCAGGAATTGGGCGGGATGTCGTCGCTAAGCCTGGACTACGAGTGGTCGCGCCGCTGGGCCACGGCGGCAGACAGCCAGGATTTCCTGGAGCACGGTCTTGATGCGGAACTCGAGCTGTACCTCGACGACGGCCCCCATCTGAATCTGACCAATGCCGCAGCCCGGCGTCAATACCCGGCGCGCAGCCGCAGCTCCTGGGAGGAAGCACCCGGCCTGCGCCTCGGCTTCAACCTGTCGCCGGTCGTGGAATTGAATCTCGAAGACGAGGCGCGCTGGACATGGTATGACACGCCGACCGCGGTTTATACCGACCTCTTCGAGAACAGCCTGAAGCTAGCGGTCCAATGGCAGGCGACCGGGGGACTGAGCTTGCGCGCCGGGCCCCAACTCGACGCCGGTCGCAGTCTGCCCCAGCCGACGGCTGACGACTATCGAGAAAGCTCGGTCGCCGCCGGAATCGACTACATGAAGCTGGACCGGCTCTGGTTCTCGCTCGAAGACCGGCTCGGCGTTCGGCGCTATCCGCTCGACGACTCCTCGTTCCAGTCGAACTACGTCTTCAACGAGTTTAACCTGATGGTCAACTGGACGGTATTCAAGGCCGGTCGCAGCGGGCTGTCGCTCAACGGCATGGCGGTTATCTCGCCCGAGTGGCACGGGGACAAGTCGAGTGACCTTTCAACGCGTATCTTCACCCTTGAACTCAGATACGGGCTGTAGCGCCCGCGTCGCTGTCCGGTCCCGTTCACCTTTGGACGTTCGCGCACGCCTGCGCATCCGTCCTCGGGGATCAGTTGCCTGTAACAGAGAGTCTGAAGGTCTGGCATGCCGGGTGCAATGCTCCAGTGCGATGACCGCCAAGAATCTGTCAACAAACGGAGGACTGCTATGAAGAGACTGCTGCTAGCCCTGATCCTGACCGCTGCCGCCGCCTTTGCCGGCGGCATCACAGGCCAGGTCGTAGATGCTGAGACCGGCGACCCGATTGCCGGGGCAGTCGTCGTCGCCAGGTCAGCGAGCGACGCCGGCCGGGCGCAGACGAATGAACGCGGTGTCTACCGCATCACCGACCTCGAGCCGGGCAAGTACAGCGTTGCTGCCAAGGCTCGCGGGTATCTGCTTTCCCGCTACCCACGCCCGGTCCCGGTTCGCGCGACCGAGATGACCGATGGCATTGACTTCCGACTGGCGGGGAAGCGGGCCGGTGATGGCGCCATCTCCGGACGGGTTGTAGACCGACGGACCGACGAGCCAATCCGTGGCGCGACAATTGTCGCGGTTGGCGGCGGCGCCAGGTACAAGGCAAGAACCGACGGTCGGGGTAGATACCTGCTCCGAGGACTCAAGCCGGGCCGGTACAGCGTCACCGCCGGCGCCCGCGGCTATGTCAAGGAGTCGTACCCGCGGCCGGTGCCGGTCGTTGCCGGACGCGTGACCAAGGACATCGATTTCGCGCTCGCTTCCCGGCAAAGGTCGGGCGCAATCACCGGCCGGGTAGTAGACGCCCGTACCCGTGAGCCGATTGCCGGCGCGGTCGTAGTCGCCCGGGGCGAGCACGGAAACGGACGCGCCCTGACCGACCGCCGCGGCCACTACGTTCTCAAGCTCAAGCCGGGCTCCTACCAGGTCGCTGCCCGCGCCCGCGGCTACGTGCCCGAGGCCTATCCGCGCCCGGTACCTGTCAAGCCCGGACGCGTGACCAAAGACATAGACTTCGCGCTGCGTCACAGTCAGGCCGGCCTGGCCGACTGACAGAACGGTTTCGCAACTGCCCGCTGCCGTCCCGGCGGCGGGCAGTCGCTTTCAGGCGAGACCAGAGGCCCTGCGACCGTCAGGCGGCCAGCGGCTATCCGAAGCGGCCGGAGATGTAGTTCTCGGTGTCGGTTTGTTTGGGGGTGGTGAAGATCTGCTTGGTCGCGCCGAATTCCTTGAGCACGCCCAGCAGCATGAAGCCGGTATAGTCGGAGACCCGGGCCGCCTGCTGCATGTTGTGGGTCACGATGACGATGCAGTACTTCTCTTTCAGGCCCCGCATTAGGTCCTCGACGTGCAGCGTGGCAATCGGGTCGAGCGCCGAGCAGGGCTCATCCATCAGCAGCACCTCGGGTTCGACCGCGAGCATCCGGGCGATGCAGAGCCGCTGACGTTGCTCGTCGGTGAGCCGCAGCGCACTCTCGTTCAGCTTGTCTTTGACCTCGTCCCACATGTGCACCGAGCGGAGGCAGCGTTCGACAATGGCCTGAAGCTCGGAGCCGTTGTTGGTGCCGTGGACGCGCGGGCCATAGGCTACATTATCGAACACCGAGAGTGGAAAGACGTTGGGGCGCTGAAAGACCATGCCGACGCGCTTCCGGAGTCCGAGCACACTGAGCCGGTAGATGTCGTGTCCGTCGAGTAGAATTTCGCCCTTGATGCGGGCTCCGTCCACGAGTTCGTTCATCCGGTTCAGGCTGCGCAGGAGTGTGGACTTCCCGCAACCGGAAGGGCCGATAATGGCGGTTATCGCACGGGCGGGGAAGGCGATGGACACGGACTTGACTGCCTGGAAGCTGCCGTAGAAGACGTCGAGGTTGCGGGTGGAGAGTTTGACAGAAGAGGGATCGGGGGAGCGAGGGATCAAGGGATCAAGTGCAGAACCCGGACTTTCCACCACTGTATCCCTTTGGCCCTTCATCCCTCTATCCCTCATCCGATGCGGCCCGAGACGTAGTCGTCGGTGCGCTTGTCCCTGGGGGTAGTGAACATCTGCGCCGCCTCGCCCTCTTCGACGAGCTCGCCGGAGAGGAAGAAGGCGACGCGGTCCGAGACCCGGGCCGCCTGCTTGACGTTGTTAGTTACCAGCACCCAGGTGAAACGGCTCTTCAGTTCACGCATCGCGTTCTCTATCTGGGCAGTTGATATCGGATCGAGCCCGGAGGTCGGCTCGTCCATCATGATCACCTCGGGGTTGACCGCAATGGTGCGGGCGATACAGAGACGCTGTTGCTGGCCGCCCGACAGACGAAGCGCAGAGGTCTGAAGTCGGTCCTTGACTTCGTCCCAGAGAGCGGCGGCGCGCAGGCTCTGTTCGACCAGGTCGGCGAGTTGCGACTTGTGCGGTCGGGCCTTGAGGCGCGGGCCATAGGCGATGTTGTCATAGATGGTGCCGGGCAGTGGGACCGGGGTCGCGAAAATTAGCCCGACCCGGCGGCGCAGAGCGTCGATGTTAATCCGGCGCACTTCCTCGCCGTCGAGCAGGACGTCGCCGGAACGGAGGAACTCGCGCTGGGTTTCAATCATGCGGTTGATGACGCGCAGGAGAGTGGTCTTGCCACTGTGGGCCGGCCCGATGACCGAGACGATGGAGTTCGCCGCGATGGTAAGGTCTACTCCTTTGAGTATCAGGCGCTTGTTCACCGCCACCGCGAGGTTGTTTATGGAGACTTTGGAGGCAGGCTGAGGTCGAGGTTCAAGTTGAGACGCGGAGCTCTCAGGAGCAGGTTGAGGTCGAGGTTGAGTTTGAGGCATGGAGTCCTTGACCCTAACCTCTCCCTACCGCATCTTCCGGGTCAGGCGGAACATCAGCGAGTAGGCGACGACGTTGATAAGGAGAATCGCGGCGATGAGCAGGAACGCGGTGCCGTAGGCCCGCTCCATCGAGAGGCCCTCGCGGGCCAGTATGTAGAAGTGGACCGCCATGGTGCGGGCCGGGTCGAAGAGCGACTTCGGGATGAGCAAAGACGAACCGGCAGTGAAGATGGTGGCCGCGGTTTCAGCGACACTGCGGCCCATGCCGAGGATGACACCGGTGAGAATACCGGGCAGGGCGTTGGGCAGGACCACTCGCATGATGGTCTGAGACTTGGCCCCGCCGAGCGAATAGCTGACCTCCCGCAGGTTGTAGGGCACGGCGCGGATGGCCTCTTCGCTGGTGCGGATGATGGTCGGCAGAATCATGAAGGCGAGCGTGAGGCCGCCGGCAGCAAGCGACCAGCCCATGCGCAGTCGGATGACGAAGAGGATGAAGCCGAACAGGCCGAAGATTATCGAGGGGACGCCGGCGAGCGCGTCCGCCCCGAAGCGAATGACCCGCGTGATTACCGACTCGCGCGTGTACTCGCACAGGTAGACGGCGCTGCCGACGCCGATGGGAGTGGCGATGGCGATCGCGAGCAGGCTGATGTAGATGGTGGCGATGATGGTCGGCAGGATGCCGCCTTCTTTGCCCATCCGCTCTGGCATGCCGAACAGGAACTCGGGGGTGATGACGCGCGCGCCCTTGCTGGTGATGAACCCGATGATGAAGAAGAGAACTATCAGCGTGAACAATGTCATCGCCGCGAGCAGGACCCAGGCGATGCGCTGCCAGGCGAGAGGGCGAATCACCATGGTAGTCTAGTGGTCAAGTGGCCCAGTGGTCGAGTGGCGGAGTCGGAATCCGGCGTTCTACACTGGGCCACTGGATCACTGGGACACTTGGTCACTCTTCTCACGTTCTCGGCCTCGTGACCGCCAGCGCGATGGTGTTCAGGATGGCGATGATGATGAAGAGGACCATGCCGGTGGCGAAGAGCGCGGCCTGGTGGTCCCCGGAGGCGTAGCCCATCTCGAGCGCGATGTTGGCGGTAAGCGTGCGGACCGGCTGGAGCAGAGACGTGGGCAGGGTCAAGGCGTTGCCCGCGACCATGATGACGGCCATGGTCTCGCCGATGGCGCGGCCCATTCCAAGGATGAACGCGGCGATGATGCCGGACCTGGCTGCGGGCAATTGCACGCGGTAGAGTGTCTGCCACCGAGTGGCGCCCAGCGCGAGCGAGCCTTCTTTGTACAGCGGCGGTACCGCATGGAGCGCATCGAGCGAGATGGCGATTACGGTCGGCAGGGTCATGATGCCGAGGATGATGGCTGAGGCGAGCACGCTGAACCCGGGACCGCCGAATGCCCGGCGGATCATCGGGACGAGCACGACTACGCCGATGAAGCCGTAGACGACGGAAGGGATGCCTGCCAGCAGTTCGATCATCGGCTTCAGGACGCGTACGCTCCAGCGCGGGGCAAACTCCGCGAGGAACATGGCGCAGGAGAGGCCGAGGGTAGCGCCGATGATGACCGCCAGGACAGTGACCTCGAGCGAGCCGACAATCATCGGCAGGATGCCGAACCGTCCCTTGCCTGGAGCCCATTGCGCCGAGGCTATGAAGTCCCAGACCCCGACCTTCGCGACCAGTGGAACGCCCTCGCGGAAGATGAAGTAGGCGATGATGAATATCGTCGCCACGGCCGACAGGGCGACGAGGAGCAGTCCCCTCTCGATCAGCTTCTCGCGCATCAGAGCGTGGTCAAGTGGTCCAGTCGTCCAGTGGTTCAGTGCCGGATACCGGACTCCGGCGATCTGCATTTTGACATCTGCATCTTGCAGTTTGACTTCTCATCGTACTCTCGTGAGTCCTTCTTCAGCCAGTGCCTTCTGGCCCGAGTCGCTGAGTACGTAGTTGATGAACTCCCTTGCCGCGCCGGTGGCCTCGCCGTTGGTGAGGAAGAGGAACCGGCGGACCACCGGGTACTTGCCGCTGCGGATTGCCGTCTCGGTCGGAGCGACGCCGTCCAGTACCACCGCGGCCACGCGTTCGTCGACGAGGCCGGAAGAGATATAGCTGATTGCGGCCGGGTCCGAAGCGACGATTTCGCGAACCGAGCCATTGGAGTTCTGCACGAGCGCGTCGGGCGCGAGCGCGGCCGGCTCCGCCTTGCCGTCCCTGCCCCTTGGCATACCCGCGACCATCACCTTCTCGTCGAAGCTCGCGCGCGTGCCCGAGCCTTCCTCGCGCGTGATGGGGGTGATGCGCTGGTCCGGTCCGCCGAGTTCCTGCCAGTTCCGGATGCGACCCGCAAAAACGTCCCGCGCCTGCACCAGTGTCAGTTTACGCACCGGGTTCCTCGCGTTGACGATGAGCGCGATGGCGTCCAGGGCGATGGGGATTTCCACCAGGCTTGTCTCGGCATCATGCAGTTCCCGGGAGGACATGCCGATGGCGCAGATCCTATTCTGGCATGCCCGGATGCCGGCGCTCGACCCGCCACCCTGGACGCTGATTTCGCTGCCGGGGTGTATGGCCATGTAGTGCTCGGCCAGCAGTTCGGCAAAAGGCTCCACCGAGGTGGAACCGGCAACGGTCAGCGCGTTCTTGGAGCCGCGGCTGCACCCGAGCAGCGAAAGGAGCGCCGCGCACGCGAGGGCCACGAAGTACCGCAATGGTGTCGGCATGCGACTGACACTAATATACTGAGTAGAGTCAAGTGCGTATCAGTTTTGTGTTAGGACTGCGCTAAGGCGAAGTTCACCACTTCTTGAAGATGAAGAAGACCGCCGCGACAATCAGGCCGAAACCAACCAGGTAGTTCCAGCGAAGCTGCTCCTTGAGGTAGACGACCGAGAAGACCGAGAACACCACCAGTGTGATGACTTCCTGAATGGTCTTCAGTTGCGCCCCGCTGAACCGGCCGTAGCCGATGCGGTTGGCTGGGACCTGGAAACAGTACTCGGCGAGCGCGATTCCCCAACTGGCGAGGATGGCCAGCAAGAGAGGGGAATTCCGATACTTAAGATGCCCGTACCACGCGAAAGTCATGAAGATGTTGGAGACAATCAGCAGGCCGATAGTTGCCATGGTGTTGCCAGTATGCCAGGCGCGAGCCGATTTGTCAAAGACGGCTAAGTTGCTGTGCCTGCAAGCGTAAGATGACCGTCAATGCCCAAGAAGTGCTTGACAGCGGGTGGCGCGTTTCTATAATCGCACGTGCATCCGTCCGAACCGGTCCGGCAGCGGCTGGGCCTACAGATTCTCTTTGATTTCTCAAGCATAATCGACGCCATCGGCTTCTGCTCCGACAACGGGCTCCGTGTGCTTGAGCTCAACCTCGGCAATATCGAGTTCCAGCGCCAACTGGCCCACGCCCGCGAGCGGCGGCGGATACGCGCCGCCGCGCTCCGACAGGAGGTGGCCCTGGCAATCCACGCGATTGACGGGCCATCTTTCTTTATACCCAGTGTCAGTGTACGCGCGGCCGGAATCCGCCAGCTCAAACAGGAACTCGACTGGGCGCACGGAGTCGGCGCGAAAAACGTCGTGATGCACCTCGGGTTCGACATGAACTTCGGAATGGATGGGGGCGCGCGCTACACTCACCGGGAATTCCCGGAGTACTACACGCGAGCGCTGACCGAGTCGCTCGCCGAGCTGAAGGCCTACGCGCGCGGAGAGTCGCGGCTCTGCGTCGAGAACGTCGGTGGGTTCCGGTACGACCTTACGCCGCCGATTCTCGACCGGCTCATCGGCGGCAACCTCGGCCTCTGCCTTGACGTCGGGCACATCAACACACTGAAGCCGGATGTGCGGGCGAAGGAGCTTGCGTTCTTCCGCAAGCACCGGGCGCACATCTTCCACAGCCATGTCCACGACAACTCCGGGTTGCGCGACGAGCACTCGGCGCTCGGCCGCGGCCGGATCGACTTCGTGCCGTTCTTCAAGCTGCTTGAGAAGACCGATGCGCTCGTGGTTTTCGAAGTCCGGCCGAAAGAGTCGGCGCTTGAGAGCCTCCGCTACTTTGAGAAGGAGATCGAACCGAGGCTGGGAAGATGACCAGCGCAATCGGAACCCGAAGTATTGCCACGAAAGCACGAAACACACGAAATGAGCCAGCCGACTCCAAGCTCTTCCGTTTCGTGGCCTTCGTGTCTTCGTGGCATCCTTGTCCGAATCCGATCCGGAAGTCCGAAGCAGTGAAGTGGTACGAAGAGCGGAGTTGGTTATGAGCAAAGCAAAGCAGCTCGAACAGCTCGAGCAGGAGTGCCACACGCGAGGCGTTAAGCTCATCTACGACGACCTGCGCAGCGAGGGCGGGCTGTGCCGGTTGCGCGGGTCTTTCTACCTGATTCTCAACCGGCGGCTGGCATCCGAAACCAAGACCCGCATCATCGTGGATGCGCTGGCGCGGGTCCCGGAGCGGATTCCTCAGCCGGAGCCGGCAGTTCAGGTTTCCCCGGCGGAAACCACGCTGGTCGTCGTTGACTATCCGGAGCCGGTGTACGAAGAACCCGGAATCGGCATTCCCGTTGCCGCCGGCGTTCCGAACAGCCAGAGCTAGTCCCGGATTGGAGACACAGCGGCGGGCGCAAGCCCGCCGCTGTCTGTAGGCGCTTCCGCGTCTAGATCTTGATGAAGGTGCTGCCTTTCGCTTTGCAGATGGGGCATGCGTCCGGCACGGAGTCGTACACGGTGTTGCCGCAGACCGGGCAGACGTAGACCTCGCGCTTCGGCAGGTCCTTGCCTGATTCAAGTGCGGCAAGGGCCGCGGTGTAGAGTTCGTGGTGGATCTTCTCGACCGCATTGGCGTAGCGGAACGAGGTCAGGGCCGCCGCGTGTTTGTCCGCTTCAGCATCTTTGATGAACTCGGGGTACATCGAGATGAACTCGTGGTGCTCGCCGGCAATCGCCGCCCTGACGTTTTCCTTCGTGTCTTTCACGCCGCCCATCGCGCGCAGGTGTGCGTGGGCGTGAACCGTCTCGGCTTCGGCGGCGGCGCGGAAGAGCCGGGCGATCTCGGGGAATCCGTCCTGGTCCGCTCTCTTCGCGAATGCCAGGTACTTGCGGTTTGCCTGGCTCTCGCCGGCAAAGGCCGCGGCCAGGTTGTCGAGTGATTTGGGCATGGAGATCCTCTCAGGGAGGGGTCAAGGGGTCGAAGATTCCAGGATTCGAGTGCTCGGATCGATCCGGTTCACTTGAATCCTCGAGTCCTTGATTCCTTGAATCCTCATTCTTTGTTTCCTATCTGTTTGAGCAGTTCCCGCGCTTCGGGTTTGTCGTCGAGTTCGGCGTCGGCCGGGTAGAGCGGGTCAGCGGTGGCGAGCAGGGCATTGAGCTGGGTCCGGGTGGCAAGCCAGCGCTTCTGTTTGACGTAGACCTTGGCGAGGTCGAGCCGGATGAGGCAGTAGTTCGGGGCGCTCTCGATTCCGCGTTTGTAGTACTGCTCCGACTTGTACAGGTCGCCGCCGGCAAACCCGGGCAGTTCGTAGTAGAGCACACCGAGCGCGTCGAGCGCGGTCGGGTGTTTTGGGTTGATCTCAAGAGCGCGGCTGAACGCCTTCTTGAGTCCCGGCACCATGAAGAGCGAGTTGAGGACGCCGCGGGTCTGGCCGATGCGGCCCTGGGCTACGCCCCACCAGCAGTGGCCTTCGTCACTCTTGTCATTGGCTGCAATCAGGGTTTCGGCTATGGCCTTGGCCCGACCGAAATAGCTCAGTTTGTCGCCCTTGGTCGCGGCGTCGTCACCCTTCTGGATGTGGATGCGCGACCAGAGGTAGAGGAGATGCTCGTCCTTCGGTTCGGCTGCGTGGGCCTTCGCCAGCATGTTGTAGGCCGAGTCGAGCCAGGTGCGGTTGAGGTGGCGGTTGAAGAACATGTACTCGGCCCGGTCCGTAGTCGCGGCACCTGCCAGAGTCACTATCGCTGCGAGTAGAAGCAGCCGTTTCATTTTCCCTCCTTACTTCGTCCTTTGTCCTTTGAACTTTCCACTTTCCCGGTTCTAGTGCCCTTCATACATCTTCTCGATTTGGCCGCGGAAGGCGGCGACAACCTGGGGGCGCCGCATCTTCAGGCTTGGGGTCAGGAGTCCGTTCTCGACTGTGAGCGGGTCCGGGACGAGCCAGAACCGGTGGACCTGCTCATACTGGGCAAAGCCCGCCAGCGCCTCCTTGATTTCTTTGTCGTATAGCTTGAGTACTTCAGGATGGTCGAGCACGTCGGTGTAGCGCTTGCAGGCGATGCCTCGCTCCCGGGCGAATCCTTCCAGTGCCAGCGGGCTCGGCACGACCAGCGCGGTGAGGAACGGTCTCTTGTCGCCGTAGACCATTACTTGTTCGACGTACTTGGACTGGGCGATGGCTTGCTCGATGGCGATCGGCGCGATGTTCTTGCCGTAGGAGCTGACTATCAGTTCCTTGATGCGGCCGGTGATGATGAGGTTGCCTTCCGCGTCGAACTTGCCCTGGTCGCCGGTATGGAACCAGCCTTCGGTGTCGATGACCTCAGCGGTTTCTTTGGGCTTGTTCAGGTATCCCTTCATCACGTTGGGGCCGCGAATGAGGATCTCGTCGTTGGGCCCGATGCGAACCTCGACGCCCTTGAGCGGCTTGCCGACCGTGCCGACTCGTTCCTGGCCGGGGACCGCGATACTGGCTGCGGGAGAGGTTTCGGTCAGGCCATAGCCCTCGAGCAGGTTGAACCCGAGGTTGCGGACGATGCGGGCCAGCCTCCGGTCGAGCGGCGCGCTGCCTGAGACCAGCAGCCTGAGCCGGCCCCCGCCCAGCGCCGTCAGCTTTCTGACGACCAGCCGGCCAAGGAGCCAGTGTCTGAACCTGAGCCAGAGGGAGAGCGGGTGGCCGCCGGCACGGAGCCGGGCGTAGCGGCTGTACGTGCGGAGGGTCGAGACCATCAGTGCCCGGCGGAGTGCCGAGCCGGATTCGACCTTTTCCCGAACCGCGTTGTAGACCTTTTCCAGCACCCGCGGCACGACTATCATCACGGTCGGACGAGCGAGCTGGACATCTTCGCGGATGGTCTGGACCGATTCGGCATAGGCAATCGAGCCGCCCGCCATCAGTACGCAGTAGTAACCGCCGGTGCGCTCGAACATGTGGCACAGGGGCAGGAAGGAAACCAGCACGTCGTTCTCGTTGATGCCGAACAGCGGAATCAGGGCCTGGACGTTGGAGAGGATGTTGCGGTGGGTGAGCATCGCGCCCTTTGGCTCGCCGGTCGTTCCCGAGGTGTAGCAGACCGTGAACAGGTCGTCCGGTTCGGGCTTGTGCGGATCGGCAAGCTTCGGGTTCTGCTTCAACGCCTCGGCGCCGGACTTGCGCAACTCGTCGAAGTTGAGCAGTTGCTTGCCCGCCTGGCTCTTGGATTTTTGGCCGTAGACCGTGACCACATCCTGCAGCGGGGCGACCTCGGGCAGAATCCGCGTGATGTTGGCCAGAAGTTCCGGGCTCTCGACGATCAGGTGCGTCACCCCAGCGTCGTTCAGGATGTAGCGAATCGCATCCGCGCCGAGCGTGTGGTAGACCGGAATCAGTATGGCCCCGAGCTTGGCGACGGCGAGATCGGTTGCGACCCATTCCGGCCGGTTGTAGGAATAGATGCCCACCATGGAACCGGGCCTGACTCCGCGTTCGGCCAGACCCGCGGCCAGTTCGTCGACAGTCCGCGAGAGATCCGCATAGCCGATCCCCTGGTACTTCCCTTCGACCTTCCGCATCAGGGCGGTGCGGTCCGCGAACTTCTTCGCTACTTCAGCGAAACAGGCGTAGACGGTGTCAGGCATAGCGCTCCCTTCGGGAAGTCCGAAGTTCGAAACCCGAATGACGATTGAAATCCGAACATTCCGAATTTGTCATTCTGTCTGCATTCGAGTTTCAATCGGGTTTCGAGCTTCGTCATTCGGTATTCCTATATGATATGCAGCTCTTTACCGACAAGTACGAACTTCTGGAGAGCAGTCTGTAGCTGCTCCTCGGTGTGCGTGGCCATCAGGCTGATGCGGACTATCGCCTGGCCGGGTGGTACGGCCGGGAACACTACCGGGTTGGCAAACACCCCTTCCTGCTCCAGTCGTCCCGCGGCCTGGTAGGTCCGGTCGTCGTCGCCCACCGCGATGGGCAGAATAGGCGTGCCGTGGTCGTGGACCGAGAACCCGGCTTTCTTCAGTTCGCTGCTCATGAACCGGGCGTTCGCGCGCAGCCGCTCGACCCGCTCGGGTTCGGATTTGAGAATGCCGAGAGCGGCAATCACCGTTGCGGCCACCGAAGGCGGCAGGCTGGCCGAGAAGACCGACTGCCGGGCGTTGTAGCGGAGGAACTCGGCGACCGCGTGCGGCCCGCCGCTGAAACCGCCGAGAGCGGCCAGTGACTTGGAGAGCGTGCCGGAGGTGACGTCAACGCTGCCTTCCATGTTGTAGTGTTCGGCCGTGCCGCGTCCGGTCCGGCCGAGGACGCCCGTGGCATGAGCATCGTCAACCATCAACTTGCAGTTGTGGGAAACGGCCAGCCGGCGCAGGCCGGGCAAATCGCAGATGTCGCCCTCCATGGAGAAGACGCCGTCAGTGACTATCAACTTGGCTGTCTCCGCCGGTACCGCCTTGAGCTGCGCCTCAAGATCGGCCAGGTCGTTGTGGCGGTAGACGACCGTCTTGGCCTGGGAGCGGCGGCAGCCGTCGATGATGGAGGCGTGGTTCAGTTCGTCTGAGAAGATGAAGTCACCCTCTCCGGCCAGGGCGCTGACAGTCGCGGAGAGTGCCATGAAGCCGGTGGAGAAAGTGACGACTGCCTCGACGTTCTTGAAAGCCGCCAGCGTACGTTCCATTTCGAGGTGCAGGGGCGTGGTTCCGGTGAGCAGTCGGGAACCGGCGCTGCCGGTGCCGTATTCCGCGACGGCCGCGACCGCGGAGGCCTGGACCTTGGGGTGTTCGGTAAGCCCGAGGTAGTTGTTGGAGCCGAGGTTGATGAGTTCCCGTCCGTCGCGGGTGGCGAGCGGGGCCGCAGCCGGCGTTATGGCGCGCGAGTAGAAGAAACGGTTGCGCGCCCGGGCCGACTGCAGTGCGAAGTCGAGCTGACGGCACTTGTCAAAAAGGTCCAGCTTGCCTCCTTTTGCGGCCGGTGGTGGGTCGATTATAGCCCTGCACCGGAACAAGGCAAGGAATGGAATGCGGCGCGTTTGCGGGGAGTATGTAGCCGCGAACCCGCTCTGAAAGGTCTTGACAGTCAGACTGTCATGCCTACAATTACGCGGCAGAAGAAGTTGTGCCCGCGCGGGCAAGCAGGAATCGTTGCGGAGCCGCAAGGCGATTGGCTGCCGCAACATGAAGCCGGAAAGACAAGTCCGTGGCCAGAAGCCACGAACACAAGGAGGAAGATGTGAGGAAGCTGATCGCTGCCGCGGCCATACTGGCTGTGGTATTCGTCCTTGGATGCCAGGACACCAAGAAGGTGACCGAACTCCAGGGGCAGGTCGACAAGATGACGCAGCAGATAACCGACATGACCGCCCAGGTGACCACGCTGACCGCCGAGCGCGACTCGCTCAATAAGGTAGTGGTCGACCTTATGGCCAAGCTGCCCCCGGTCAAGGGTGGCACGATGACCAAGCCGCCGGTAAGCAAGGCCCCGGGCGCCGGCACTCTGAAGCCGCCGACCAAGAAGTAAGCCTGGCCAACAGCCAGACAGGAGCAAGAGTAAAATGAGAAAGAACGCACTGCTGGTCGTATTCGCTGCCGCGTTGCTCTTCATCGGCACGGGATGCGACACCATCGTTACGCTGGACCCGCCGACCGTGACGGCCACTGCCATCAATGACGGCGGCGGGCTACGCCTGACGTGGACCGCGGTCACCGACGCCGCTTCCTACGAGATCACCACCGACGATTCGGTTTACACGACGACATCCACGAGCTTCGACGTCACCACACCGAGCGTGACAATCGAGGTCAGAGCGGTCAATGGCAGCGACAAGAGCGACGCGGATGAGATCGACTGCGAGGTCGTCGAGACCGCCTCAATCGACGTCTACGGCATCAGCGATACTGATACCACGCACCACACCGGGTTCGCCTTCAGTTCAGCCGGCAACATAATCACCTACTCGCTGGCGTATGTCAACCTGGCCGGACTCGATTTCTATGCTGACGATGTTGCCTACCCCGGCTCGATGTACATTATCAACCCGGGCGACAAGGGCTGGAATACGAAAGGCAACGCGGTCAAGGATGCGGGCACGACGGTCTACGATGACGCCGTACTGGCCGATGCGCCGGGCAGCGGATACATTACGCAGCTGGCGATCGTGACCGGCGGCGTCTACTACCTGTGGCTGGACCGCACCAATGACGGCTGGAGCGCGGAAGACAACTTCGCCAAGGCGAAGATCATCTCCATCGCCGGCCCGAAGGTGACCATGCAGGTTGGCTTCCAGAAGGTCGACGGACTTCGCTGGCTGGCCAACTAGCACGAGCGGAAGAGCTTGAGCAACCGGGGGCTTCGGCCCCCGGTCCTTTTGTTCGCCCGGTGTGAACGCTGCCTCGCGCCGCGCCCCGCGTGCGGCTTGAACCGCAGCCGGACGGGCGTATATTTGAAGCGTGAAGACGAAGGGCCGCTTCCGAATTCAAGTCGGCGTGCTGTTCACCGGTGTGCTGGTACTGGCAGCCGGGTGCGGGGACCTGAGTCAGGGACCGCCGACCGGGCTTCTGCTTACCGCGGCTTCCGACACGACCGTCAGAATCAACTGGACCCCGCCGGCCGGGAGCGTGCCGGACAGCTACTTGATTGCCTTCATGGAGACCGGCACCTCGACGTGGCTCGATGTCGGCAGCGCCGGCGACAGTGCCACCCATGCCGACCACAATCCGCTGGGCCGGACGGGACGCTATCGCGTCAGTTCGGTGTTCGGCAGTGGATCCTATCCCGCGACCCAGACCCCGACTTCAGCCCCGGTACACACCGGTGCCACAATGGTCGGCGAACTCAACGGCACTATCTACTCAGGCTTTGGCTGGGACCGGGACAGCGGCGCCGGGTCGATCTTCACTATGGGCTATGCCAGCAACGCGGACCGCGTTGACTTCTACGTGACCGACTGGTCGGCGGGTTTTGCCGGGCCGGACTACTACGCGGCCAGCCCGGACTGGGGGCCGCACGAGCCCGGCAGTGCCGGCTTCGTTCCGGTTGGTCCGTGGCGCCCGAACGGATTCATCTCCTTGTCCGACGGCGGGCAGTTGCCGCTGCCCCTGTTCGAGTCGACCCGGTACGCGAACCACCTCAAGCTGAGTCGAGACTCGACTCTTGCGGCCGTGGTGTGCACCGATACGGCCATCGCTTTCGATACTATTCTCGTCATCGATACCAGTTCCACCATCGATACCACCATCACGGTTGACACGATCGCCAGTGTCATCCGCCGTTACGCCCTGGTGAGGTTTGGCAGTCCCGACACCGTCAGGGGGACGGTGCAGGTCGAGACTTGGTTCCAGGCCATCCTCGACCTGCGTCTCATCCAGCACTAGCCAGTCGGGTCGAGCGTCCGGCTTGCAGCAGCGAGGTGCGCTCGGTATAGTTGTGCCGTGAATGAGACCCGGTTCATTCTGAACAACTGCTCACAGGTGCTGACGATGACCGGCGGCGGGCTGGGTGTAGTCGAGTGCGGCGTGGTCAGAGTCAGGGACGGCAGGATCCACGAGGTTGCCGACCACCCGCTCACCCCGGTTGAGGGAGAAACCGAGATCGACTGCCAGGGCAAAGTAGTGATGCCGGGCTTTGTCGATCCGCACACCCATCTCGTGTTCGGTGGCTGGCGGCAGAACGAGTTTGAGATGCGGCTCGCCGGCCGGACCTACCGGGAGATAGCGGAAGCGGGCGGCGGCATCATATCCAGCGTTATCCAGACCCGGCTCGCGACCGAGGACGAGCTGTACAACCGGGCGCTCGAGCGGATGCACGAGATGCTGCTCTGGGGCACGACCACGGTTGAGGTGAAGTCAGGCTACGGGCTCGACACCGAGGCGGAACTGCGGATGCTGCGCGTGGCGCGGCGGCTGGGCGAGCTGGAGTTCTGCCGTGTGGTGCCGACGTTCATGGGCGCGCACAGCGTGCCCAAGCGCACGCCCAAGGCGGATTACATCGAGCGCCTCGAGCTCGAGATGATTCCGGCGGTGGCGGCGGCCGGACTTGCGCGGTTCTGCGACGTCTTCTGCGAGGACTTCGTCTTTGACGCGGCCGAGAGCTTTCGCATCCTGGAAGCGGGCAAGAAGCACGGTCTTGTCCCCACCATCCACGCCGATGAGATCGAATCCTCCGGCGGAGCCGAGGTTGCCGCCCGCGTCGGCGCCGCCTCAGCCAGCCACCTCCTGCAGCCCTCGGACTCAGGCCTGCGGGCGATGGCACAGGCCGGCGTCGTGGCCGTGCTCCTGCCCGGGACCTGTTTCTTCCTGCGCGAGGTCCACAAGTCGCCGGTCGCGAAGATGCGCCAGCTCGGCATCGTGATGGCGCTCGGCAGCGACTTCAACCCGGGGTCCTGCCCGATGTTGGCCCAGCCTCTGACCGCGCAGTTCGGCTGCCTCCATTACGGGATGACGATCGAGGAGGCGTTGCGCGGTATCACCGTCAGCGCCGCCAAAGCGCTGGGAATCGATTCAGAAGTCGGGACGCTGGAGCCGGGCAAGGCCGCGGACGTCGTCGTTACCGACGTGCCGGACTACCGGCACATCGTCTATCGCCTGGGTCACAACCCGGTCTGGATGACGATCTACGGTGGACAGGTGGTCCACCGCCAGTTCTAGCGGCTCAGTGTCTGCCGCGTCGCCGCTATCTTCTCTGCGTTCTGGCGGTCGATGATGCGTCCGATGTAGTAGCCGATGGTCGTCACCTCAACTGCTATGCACATGCCCGTCAGCGCCATCGGTAGCATGGTCAGGACCGAACCGTCGTCCGGCATGTCGTTCAGCGGCCCGGTCCTACCGTAGTGAAGCGGTCCTGCAAGCAGAAAGAAGCCCGCGCCCGCAGCGAGTGCGGGTATCACCGCGCCGATGGCGCAACTCGTCCGCCACTCCTTGCCTTCTTCCGGCAGCGGCAACGCGGGTGGTCGCGTGCGGTCGAGCTTGTCGCCGGCTATGTAGCCGGCGGTCGTGCCGACCGCGGTCAGGCAGCAGGCCGTGGTCCAGAAAATCGGGTGGTTGACCGAGTAGACGGGTACGGTGATGTTCTGGTCGAGGCAGTTGGCCGCAGATCCCTGGCCTACGCCCTTCTTGATGCCGGCCCACGAACCGATGCAGCCGCCGAGAGCCGACCCGGCAGTCGCACCTGCCATGGTCATGTGGTACCGGTTCTCGGTCATCAGCGACGGAGTGGTAGGGGAATCCTCGGCACCGGACTCGGCGTTCCCGCTCGGCTCATCCCGCAGCGGCCGCGATTCCACCTCGCGCCAGAATGCCCTCAGGCTGGGTGCGACGGTCGTATCGGTCTTCTGCTGCTCGGCGACGAAATCACGATAGTCGATGAGAAAGCGGATCCTCTCCAACTGACCGGGCAGGATGCGGTAGTAGACCGGCACCAGCGTATCGCCGTCAGCCTGTGCCACTTTGGCGTAGACCTGAGACCCGGGCAGGCCGAGAATCACGGCGTACCGGAAGTTCACCGAGTTCGGGAACAGGTGGAAGCTGTCGCGTTGGGCACGACGAATGGTGTCTCCGAACGCAGTCTTGATGCGGACGACCGTCGGCTCCGAGGCCGCGGCAAAGGTAGCAACGGCCGCAAGCAGAACCAGCGCGGTTCCTTTGTGGCTCATGGCTGCGCCTGTCGGCCGAGCGCCCGGCGTCGCATCTCGGCATCCTCTGCTTTCCTGCGGTCCATGGCGCGGCCGATGCGGTACCCGATGGTCGCAGCCTCAACGGTTATGCAGAGTCCGGTGAAAGCCATCGGCAGCGCCGTCCAATTGTCTGGGTCGTTGTCGATTTGGGCAAACCAGTCTGCTAGCACGCCGTACCGGGAGGAAGCGGTGAGCCAGAACACCGTGAACCCGAGAACCACACCTGGGACGAGAGCGCCGAGGGCAAGGCCCGTGCGCCAGTTGGTGCTTTCCTTCAGTTCAGACATCGTGACGGTCTGCTTGCGGTCGAGTCTATCGCCCAGCGCGTAACCCGCTGCGGTCCCGATGGCCGTGATGCCGCACGATGCTCCCCAGAACACGGCCGAATTGACTCTGTAATGCGCGACTGCCGGCAGGCAGCACTCTTTGGGCTCATCGGTGTACGAATATGTGATCCCGGCGTGTGACCCGAGGCAGCCGCCTGCGACCGAGCCCAGGGTGGCTCCGTGCAGCGCATAGTCATACCGGTTCTCAGTCGTCCCAGGAACAGCCGGTTCGCCGGGCGGCTGCTCCTCGATCGAACGCCAGAAGGCGGCCAGCGATTGTGCCGCGCCGGCGTCGGACGCGACTTCCTTGGCTACAAAGTCACGATTGTCAACGAGGAAGCGGATTCTCTCCAGCTGGGTGGGCGCGAGACGGAAGTCGACCTCCCAGACGGTATCGTTTCCTGCCAGTGTAACCTCGGCGCGTATCTCCGGGCCGCGCCGCTCGACGATGACGGCGTGCTGGAACCCGACCGAATTGGGGAACAGATGAAAGGTGTCGCGCTCAGACCGGTCAATCGTATCGCCGACCGCATCACTCACCCGGATGACCGTCGGCTCCTGGTCGGCGGCGAGTGCCACTGCCGCCAGCAGCAGAACGGCGAGAAGAACGGCCCGTCGGGCAGAATCCACTGCCGAGATGCTATTGACTCGGGGTTACATTGTCAAGCGTCCGCGAGCACCGAGAAGGGATGGAGGGATCAAGGGAGCCGGGGATCGAGTGAGAGGAGGAGTCACGAACTCCGGTCATGATGGTTGGTTCTTGTCTTCATCTGCGTCCATCTGTGGTTGTCGGATGCTTCCCGCCAGGTCAAAAGGAAGCCGCCCGCAAAGAGCGGGCGGCCCGGGAGTTGGATCGCAGTCCTAGCGGACGATGGCCACGCGCCGGGACAGGGTCTGGTCGCCGGACGTCATCCGCAGATAGTAGACACCGGCCGGCATTGACCGCAGGTCGAGCCGGAACGGCGAAGGTCTCTGTTCGAATGTCGAATGGACCAGACGACCCTGAGCATCGTAGACGCGCAGAGACGAGGGCCCGGAAAGGGGAGTGGAGAACCGGATATTGACTGCGTTCGTTGCCGGGTTGGGGTAGGCTTCCAGTCTGTAGCTTGAGGCCTGCGGCTTGGGGTCGGGTTCGGCTACGCCCACGTTCGCGTCATACCAGTCCTGGGCGCGCTGGCAGGCGTCGAGGTAGGTCGCCGAATCACCGGCCGCCACGAACGCGAGGGCGACGCGCCGGTCCCCGCCCTGCGGCAGGCCCAGCGGGCCGGTGGAAACCGCGATCGACCAGTTGTAGGGGCGGTCAGAGCCTTGTGTGCCGAGCGAGCCGGTCATGATGCGGTACTTCATGTCGTTGCTCAAACCGGAGTCGGAGTCAACGTAGCGGCCGTGGTCGATGCAGGCGAGCCTGGCGGCTGCTTCATGGGTCAGGAGTTTCACTCCGCACCAGCGGTTCCGGGATAGGACGTTGCGCATGAAGGCGGTGGCCTGGCCGGCGTCGGTGAAGGCGACGTCATGCAGCCGGTCCGTGGCAACGACGTCGAAGTCGGCAAGGATGCCGGCGTGGGCGGTGACCGCCTCGCCGCCCCCGTTGTGCACGTCATAGACCATGATTACCCAGTCATTGTTCCCGGGGTCATCTACTCCCAGAGCGTGCTGCTGGACCGTGACGTTGTGGGCGTTGGAGTGACCGGCGTCGTTGAAGGCGGACGTCATGTACTCGTCGGCGTTCCACATCGGGGCGCGGGAGCGGACGCTGTCCACCAGCCGCCAGTCGCTGTCATACCCGCTATCCAGGTTGTAGAAACGGTCGGCGACGTACTCCGGGCACCCAACAAGACAGAAGCTCGCGGCTCTCAGACTCGACGTATCGTTCTGCGGGAAGCGGAATCCCCGGCCCCTGCAACCACCCTCGCGGTCGTAGCCGGCGGTGCCGCGGGCAGTGATGGTCAGCGCGACCTGACCGGTGTCGATGTCGGCGCAGGTCCGGCCCGGATAGCCAAGCACGACTTCGAATTCGAAGTCCCAATTCGAACCGCCGCCGGCGACACGGGCGAGAAATCGCAGGCCTGAGCCGGGTTCGGCGTCCGGCGCGGCCGCGATGCTGAGGCTGGGCGTTGTCGCGGAGTCCCCGGCAGCAATGTTGCCATAGTCCGCGGTCGAATCCAGCACCGAGCCCCGCCCGCCCGTGATCTGCAGCACCACGCTCGCGTCGTCGGCATCGCCGCTGCCCGTGTTGGCAACGGTGAGAACCAGGTTCGCGGTCTCTCCCGGTTCGAGGATGCCGTTGGGATTGGACTGGTTTGCGTCGTCTATCCGGCTGCGGCGGTACGTCACGTACGGTTCCGGCACGCCGGCCTTGACGACTACGTCCCTGGTCCCGGCCAGCTGGTTGTGACCGGTGGCGGTCAGCTTCAGTGTGCCGACCGTGACCGGGTGGATTGCCAGCGAGACCTGGCCCGAGCCATCGGTCTGTCCGGTGGCGAATACCTCGCCGCCTTTCCAGGCGCACACGCGCGCGCCCGCGAATCCCGGCGTCACTGTGACCGAGAGATTCTGCCCGCCGGTTGATATCGTGTCGGCAGCCGAGACCGCAAGCTGGCCCGGCGCTTCAGTCCAGATGTCGATGGCCGGGTCGCCGAGCAGGTTGAACTCGGTCATACACCAGCGCCAGAGGGAGTTGTTCTGGGCCGGGCCCGCGTACTCCTCGCGCGACCGGCTGTGGGCCGTGCCGATGACGTACTCCTGCGAATGGAAAAGGTGGTCGTAGAACCGGATGCAGAGCTTTTCCGACGGGCCCATCGAAGGCGGCGTGCCCCAGCCGTAGCGCGAGTTCATCATCACGGCGATGCAGCCCGCCGAGTCACAGTTGAGCGCGATTTCGGCGAGGCAGTCCTCGGCTTCGAAGTTGCCCGGCGTGCAGGCCAGAGAAGTCATGATGCTGTAGCGCCGGCGATTGCGCTGCTGCGAGGCGCTGCTGCTCAGGTAGATGGGCGTGCCATTCTCGTCATAGACACCGCCCTCGTTGCCGTGGCCGGCCGGGTCGAACAAAGCGAAACCGTTATCGAACGAATCCCGCACGACGCCGGCGCCGGGCGGGTTCTCCAGCTTGACGTCGGTCCAGCCGGACGGGGTGAGGTTGGCGATGGAGTCGTTCACGAACTTGCCGTGGTAGCCGATGTTGTACCAGAGCCAGCCGGAAGGCAGCAAGTTCCGCTTGATGTAGTCGGTGGCCGGGTTCCCCTCATAAGTCTTCACCTTGGCGATGAAGTTCCGGACCTGGGAGGCGCGGTCGACCGGGGCCCGGCCGGTTATGACATCGGCATAGAAGTCGACCGAGTCGGACATCTCGCCGAACAGGTCATTGTCGTTTGAGTCCCACGAATAGTCGAGGTCGCCGAAGTAGAGGTCGGTCGGGATGTCGCCGGTTTCATCACCGACGCTGACGCGGATGCGGCGCGACGGCACTTGCGCGTTGTCTCCGGCCAGCAGCACGTACGACAGACCGCGGTGCTCGAAGAAGTTACGGATGCAATTGCGGGTCTTTTCTTGCAGGTCCCGGCCTTCGTAGTTGCGGCCGATCCACTCCTTGGTGCGGATCTCTGCCCGCAGGCCGCGGCTGCTCCGGTAGTCGGCAAACGGCACGAACTCGGGAGCGAGGGCGTCGTTCGTGATGATGAGGTAGTTGATCTCCGGCAGACCGGCCTTGGCCGCCAGCGGCGAGAACCGCTCCAGGTCTTCGGGGTTCTGCACCAGCGAGCGCAACCCGGCAAGGGCCCGGTCGTGCTGCGACGGCGTCAGGGTCGTTCTGTCCGCACCTTCCACATAGTCCACCTTCACCATTAGCTGCGTGTGCAGCGAGAGCAATCCCGACCGGGGCCGCAACGAGAACGGCGACACCCGGACCGCGACCACCCGGAACCCGGCGGCGGAGCCGGAGTGATACCCAAGCAGGATGCCGGCCGGGAAGGGTGTGTTGGAAGCATAGACTTGCGCGTCCGGAGGAACCCAGGCCGCGGCCTGCTTCGAAAGGGGATAGGGAGGCTGGGCCGGCACGACGTTGTAGACGCCCAGTTCGGTCACGGCCAGCGGCGTGACGGAAACGCCGGTCACCTGCGCGTTCGCGGGAATGGCGAGCGTAACCGCTACCTCGGGCAGCGACGGCTTGCCCGGGTCGGGCGACAGGGCTCCCTGGGGGAGTTCGACCACATCGAACCCGTTGAGCGACGAGAACCGGACAGCGCCCGGGCTCGTGTTCAGCGTATGAATCACGGTTTCGGCAAGCAAAAGGGCCGGCACAAAGGCGAATAGAATCAGAGCTCTCTTCAAGAATCCTCCGAAGTCAGTTGTTTCCAGGTCAATTGTAGATTGTATATATCCCGGCCAACGAGCGCAAGAAGAAAACCGGCTCACCGACTCGTGCACGCTACGCTCAGCGCTCCGCCACGCGTCCCGGTCGGATTCTCACGGAGACAGGCTGCAGGCCCGGAAAGCGGCCGGGGAGAACGGTCCCGGGCCCGGAGCTAGCGTGCCTGCGGCGACCGGTGAGCGTTGGTCAGCCGCCCCAACCTATGCCAGTAGCGGTGGCAGGAGTAGAAGAGCGCGGACGCGCTCATGTTAAGATGGCCGTAGATGTAGGTGAGGGGGTTGAGGCCGTGGACCCCAAGAGCAGGGGCGTGTCCGGGCCTGGTCAGCGGGCTGAATTCGGCGACCAGGGTCTCATATGCGGCCGCTGTCGCATCCACCACCCGGGTCCAGTCCATCTGTGCAACGCGATCCGTTGCCTGGCGGCAAAGCCGGTCATACCGGGCCTGGGGCAAGCTGCAGACCCGCTCGACACAGCGGGCGAACTCGGCAGGCGGCGTCTCTCTGGGCAGTCTTCGGCCCACAGCGTCGTCAACCAGTTCGTCAACTGTCTCGTTGGCGAGACCGATAACCGGCGTTCCCGAGGCAAGCGCCTCGATTACGGTCAGGGACTGGACTTCCAGCCGGGAGGCCGAGACGAAGGCGTGGGTATCAGCCAGGCACGCCGGTATCGCAGACTGGTCCAGCTGGCCGAGGAACTCGACGTTGTTCAGACCGTGCTCGGAGGCGAAGCGGCGCAGTCTTCTCTCGTAGCCCGGGACAAGCGTCTTGCCGACCAACCGCAAGCGGTAGTCCGGCGGCAGGTGCGCAAGCATCTCCAGCAGGTACATCTGGTTCTTGCGTTCGGAGAGGAAGCCGATGAAGCAGAGATTGCGTGCCCTGCCGTCCATGTCGGCAAAGCGGCCGGTGCGGAAACGCGCCAGGTCGCGGCCGTTCGAGATAGGGAAGACCCGGGCCCGGAGCGGGTACTCGCGCAGCGCCCGGATTACCGAGTCGTTGATGGCTACGATGCCGTCGCAGTCAGCGAGGAAGCGGCTGATGTAGGAGTGAACTACGGGCTGCACCAGCCGGCGGGCTCGGAACCCCGGCAGCTCACAGGCGCCGAACTCGAGGATCCGGTTGGGAAGACCGTGAAGGGTTATGACAAACGGGATCGAGTGGCCAAGCGCGTAGTACTGGGCTATCGCCCCTAGCATTATCGGGTCGTGGCTGTGGACTATTTCCGGTCGGAACTCGTCCAGCCAGGCGATGGTCCTGTTGCAGGTGGAGCGGTCGAGCGACGGGTAGTAGACCTGGTCGGGCCCGGCGCTGGCCACGGTCAGTACCTTCACGCCGCGGCTATTCGTCGCCAGCGCGGTTCTCTCACCCGGGCAGAGCAGGAGGACCTCGCAACGCTCGGCCAGATGCCGCGTCAGTTCGTGCGCCACAATACCTCCGCCTCCGCCGGAGTTCTCCGGGAAAATCGAAGCAACTGCGACGCGCCTACCGCAACTGCGCAAGGCGCTATCTTCCATCTGGTGGTGTCGTCACCAGGGAGTGTTCCCGGCTTTCGTTCCGTGCGGCCAGTACTGCAGCGACACACCGAAGCCGAACTCGGGGCCGCGGTATTCGTCGACATTGTCGAATCGGCTCAGGTGCAGTTCCGGCACTACGCGGAGCTTGTCGCCCACCGACGCGCCGACGAAGATCTCGGTCTCAAGCCACTGGGCAGTGGCGGAGACACACAGCAGGCTGCGTATGGCCGGTAGTACGAACTTGAGTTTCACGCAACCTCCTATTATTGCATGACCTAGCTGCGCCAATCTTGCCGCAAGCCGGGCCGCTTGTCAAGCCCATCCGGCTGGCCACTTCTCAGCCTCGCGCCATGGTGTCGACGCCTTCCGGGCACAAGTGCCGGGCAGTGCCGCTGACCGCCTGCGGTCAGCAGGATACTGGCAGCCATAGCGCTCTGCACAAGTGCGCATCTCATTTTTCCGGTCCTCACGGCTATTCAGGCCGGCCAGTGGACGCCATGCCCGGCGTTCGCCCTGTCCTCGCGTTCGATGTGGCTGAGGTCGATTGTCGGCATGCACGGCTTCTCTCCCCGCCGGAGATGTTACGGTCTGCGTCTGGAACGGTCGTCATCGTTTCCGCCACCCCCGGCATTTCGGGCCTCCCGCTCCCGTCCGTCAACCGCGCGGTCGGTCGTTCCGCGCCGCGATCTTCTTCGAAACAGTCCAGATTCGTTCTCCTTCCCACTTCTTCCCAGGCGAGCCTACGTCACTGCCAGTTGTATCAGGTGGCTGGCGCGTGACACGCAGCGCCTGCCTTGGTCCGGTCGGGGCGAATCGCGCCGGGACGGCTGCGAGGTTCCCAGAGATGGCAATCTACCGACCTGCAGCACAACCATGGTCTGCATGGTACGCCGGCTTCGTGGTTCGAGTTCACAACAGGTCGTCTGCCCTCAGGCCCATGGCTGCTACTTCCCGGCCCGTCCGGTGTGCGCGCGGTCGTGCTGGTACATCGGCCACTGGCCGCCGCCGCCCGTGCTCGAAACGGAGAATGCGGAGACGCCCCGGTTATGGCGCGAGACTAGCAGGGCGTTGTTCGGGCCAAGGCAGGGGTCGCTCTCGGCTCCTCCTTCTTCCGAGTACTCCCAGAGCTTCCTGCCTTCCGGACTGAACGCCACGATGTGATACTCTTGTTCAGTCCACCAGCCGCCCGTGTTTCCGGCAAAGTACACGTTGCCGTCTGCCCCGATGACGCACGAACCGGCGGGTGCGGGGTAGTTGTGGCGCTGCCAGTGGAGGGTGCCGTCTTGATTCAGGCAAAAGAGCGTATCCAGTCCGTCACCGAGGTATATCATCCCGGATCCATCAATCACCGGCGGATTGTCAAGGCTGATGCTCACCGGGCTCACCCACCTCTCCGTTCCGTCCGGGTTGAGCGCTACGACCGGCCCGCTGAAGCAATGCATGTAGATGACCCCGTCTTCGCCGATCGCCATCGGGCCGGATTCTCTGACACCTGGGACCGAGTAGCGCCAGCGCACCGATCCATCCGGGCCGATCGCCAGGCAACCTACGACCGTTGTCACGTAGATAGTACCGTCGGCTCCCAGCACGGGAGGCTCGCGCAATTCACTTCCCGTCGGGCAACGCCACCGGATGCCACCATCCGGATTGACCGCGACCATCGAACTGCACCCCGGCACGTACACCGTGCCGTCACCTCCCAGCGCCGGAGCGAGATCCTGAAACCGCCACGGCTGGCCAGTGTCGACGACACACTCCCATACCTTCTGGCCGCTCAACGGGTCGAGCGCTGCCAGTCGAACGAGCTCCTCGTACTTGACCTCGTAGATGCGACTGCTCGAGGCGATCGCCAGCGCGCCACTATTGCCGCTCCCCGGAATGCTGCACTTGATTGCGCCGGTCGAGTCCAACCCCCAGATGCCGTCACCCGTGGAGACGTATATCATGCCGTCCGGCGCTACAGCAGGCGTGTGCATGTTTCTGGACCCTATCTCCGTCTGCCAGCGAAGGTGGGCCCGCCCCGGATCGAACAGAGCGCACCCAGAAAGCAGGACACCGGCTATGGCGAGCGGTACGATTGCGGCATTCCTCATCCGACCTCCACTCTCCTTGGCCTGATCAGCGGCGAGCTGGCGAGCCACTGCGTCGGGTTCCACTCGAGCGGCCCTTCGGCCTTCGACGGCCGTGTCCGGGAGCACCCGACCTTGCCCGGGCATCTGTCCAGGCCTGCCGGCTCCGCCCGGCCGCTCCGCTCCTCTCTGTCGTTTCGCGTTCCCTCGCACCCGGTTCCCGTTTCCTGTTTCATCATTGCTCCTTCATCTCCTCGTACTTCTCTTCTGTAACCGGACTCTCCATTCCGACATCTCATCCGTCTCTTCTCCCCGCATCCGGAGCCGCACCACCCGCTGCATCGCGTCCCTGGTGTCCAACTTCTTCATGGTTCTGTTCCTACCGTCTCAGCCTGTGGTACGCATATCCAATTGCGGTCAGGCCTACGTCCAGGAACCAGAAGACCAGGGCCGCAGTCCGCAAGCCGGGAGCCGGCCGCAGGGCCCGGTTCGGTCCGCTCTCGCCCGCGGCCTCGATGGTCCTGCCCTTCCAGGTCGCGTGCCCGGTGGAGAGCATGACGACCGAGCGCACGGCAACAAACAGTGCGAGGCTGACCGTCGCCGGGTAGAGGAAGGCGAGGTAGGACGGCACGCCGAAGCGCCGGCCGGACAGCAGCAAGAAGCAGAGCGGCACCGCGATGCCGGCCAGTGCCAGGGGCAGCTGGGAAGGCGCGAGCGCGATACCGAGCCCGGCGAGCACGAGCACTGCAGGCGGCAGGAAGAACAGCAGCACGATCCCGGCCCACGCCAGGGCAAAAGGCGCCAGCGCGCGGTCGAACGCGGCGAATACGCCCTTGGTGAATCCTTCGACGACGCCGGCCCAGTTCTTGTACATCCGGCAGGTTACGAATCGGTGGGCGTCGCAGAAGCACCAGTTCAGGCCGTGCGCCACCACCCGGGCCGCGAAGGCGCGGTCGTCGAGTACCTCGCCCCGAACCGAGGCGTACCCGCCTATCCAGTCATAGGCCTGCCGGCGGAAGAGCATGAACTGCCCGTTGGCGGCGGATATCGGGAGGTGCAGCCGGCGGCAGAGTTCGAAAGGAATGGTGCAGAACACGTGGTGGATGCTGTAGAAAGGCACGACCAGGCGTTCGCCCCAGGTGCGTATCTCCTGGCCGACGATTGCGGACACGAATTCGAGCCGGCCGGGCAAAGCTGCGTCCATGGCGGCCCGCAGCGCGCCCGGCGCGTGTACCGTATCGGCGTCGGTGAAGAGGATCCAGTCACCGGACGTCTCCTCGGACAGCTGCTGACACGCCCAGTTCTTGCCTACCCATCCGGGCGGGCGCGGCAGCCCGGAAAGCACGCGGACGCGGGAGTCGCGGCGGGCGAATTGGGCCAGGATCTGCGCGGTCCGGTCGGTCGAATTGTCGTCCAGCACGACGACTTCGAAGTCGGGATAGTCCTGAGCCAGGAGCGACGGGATGAGGCGCGGCAAGTTCTCCTCCTCATTGCGGGCCGGGACGAGGATAGAGACGCGCGGATAGTGCGGTTGAGACGGGTACCTGCCCAGACGCGGCATGGTCAGCAGGTTGCCGAGGCAGACGGCGAGCACATAGAAGGCCAGCGCCAGCGCCACCCACTGGAGCACGGCGAGGTGTGTCATCAACTCCATCATGGCTGACCATATGCACTGATGGTGCCATCAAGTGACATGGCGCAGATGCGAGACTTAGTGGCAGGCCGGGGCAATGAAGCGTCTCTCCTTGGTCACAGGGCGTCACCGGGCGGATACAGATGTCTGTGTCGTCGGAGAGTCCCTCGTCCATCTTCGATCCTCGGCCGCAGCAGCCCCTGCGGGACGATACTCCCGCCGTCCTGTCCTTCCTGATTCTTGTGTCCTTGTGGTTGGACTTCGCGTCCTCGCAGCTTCCCTGACGCCCTGGGTAGTATCGGTCAGGGCAGCTCATCGAGTAGCTCGACCGGTTGCGGTGCGAGTGAAACGGCGGGCAGTATGGGCGGCAACCCGGCAATCTCCGGTCCGAACGACCGGGTAAGATCCGGACAGGGTTCCTCAACGAATTGCGGCCGGGACTGTCCGCAGGATGAAGGACCAGGGACTCCCCGAGACGATTCGGCGGACCGCAATCCAACGTATCCCTGGATCTATCTCGGGGGCTACCCCCCGAGCAGTCCCGGGGGCGGCGGGGGGCAGGCCCTCCAGAAAGAGGCTTCGAGATTGAGGATACGGGAGTTGTGGCGGTTTTGCGCGGACTTGGCCTAAACTGCAGAGATGCAGCACTGCCGCCGACGGGCCGCAAGTGATGGATGCAAGCACGCCGCTTTTCTGGTCGCCACTCGCCAACCTCTCGCTTCTGCCTTCGGTTCCTCCGCCACGCGATCCCCAGATCGCCTGATTTCTTTGCGCCGCACTTCTGCATTCCGATCTCTGAACCGACCGACACCTGGACCTTTGTGTCTTGGTGTCTTTGTGGTGAGAATCCCCTCCGCGCCTGCCTTCCTTGTCTTCTCTCCGTTTTCTGGCAGACTGTGTCGTGGATACCAGGGGGGACACCGAGCTTGTCCAATGGCTCGAATTTCGCATCCGCGAGCTACCACAGATTGGACTCGTGCCAGACAACAGGTACAACTGACTGTGGCGCATCTATGCTACTGGCCAGTCCTGAGACAAGCTCTACCTCTCCGTATGGACTAAGAAGCGCTTCAAGGTGTCTCGGGACTTGCCCCAATCCCGACCACCTAGGGCATTTCGGACTCTAGATCCCAGATCCAAGATCCGCCTTCGGCATCCGGCCATCCAGTTTGACACGCAGCGGCTAGGGTCAGATTGGGCTCAAGGTGGAGACGCCGTGCAGGCGCGAGCCGGGCTAGGCAGGCTGGTCCGGTAGGGGCTGGATGCAGCGGTCCGTGTCGTAGTTGGGGTTGTTGACCCAGCGGTCGACGCGGTAGGCTTCCATCAGGTCCGGCTTGAACTGGCGGAGGAGGGCGCCGTAGTCTTTGTTCTCCGGGTCGAGCCAGGCATCCCAGTCGTCGCGGGCGATGATGACCGGCATCCGTCCGTTGATGTGCTCGAGCAGTTTGTTGGCCGAGGTCGTGAGGACGACGCCGGTGGCAAGGCTGCGGCCATCGTGCTCCCACATCTCGTGCATGCCCGCGATGGCGAACGGCGACGCGTCTTTCATGCGGATGAACCACGGCTGTTTGAGGTGGTCTGTGGGCTGCCAATCGTAGTATCCGTCCGCGGGCACGAGCATCCGGTTGTGCGCGATGGCGTGGCGGAACGCGGGTTTGGTCGCGGCGGTTTCAGCCCGGGCGTTGACCAGCTTCTTGCCGATGGTCTCGTCTTTGGCCCACGAGGGCACGAGTCCCCAGCGCAGGCGCAGGACGGTACGGCTGCGGCTCGCCCGGTCGAGCGCGACGGCCTCGACCTCGGTCTGGGGGGCGATGTTGTAGCGGCGTTTGAACCCGATGCCCATGGAGACGCCGAAGAGGTCGGAGAGTTTGTCCGGCGGGGAGAAGAGGGCTATGCGTCCGCACACGGCTCAGCGCCCCATGCGGAACCGCAGTCCGGACCGGCCATTCACGCAGCCAGTATAGCGCCGGAACCGCGCGAAGTCATCCGACTCACGCCGGCCGTCTTACACGCCTGCACGTTTCGGATTGAACCGAGCCGTGGTCATGATAGACTCCAGCCTGATAGAGTATGCGTGTAGCAGTATCGCTTTCGATGGTCGCGGATGCTCCACGTCCGCCGTCAATGATGGAGAATGCAGATAGTGACTCGCACGGACCCCGGAATGCCTGACGACATTGCCCTCGCGGCCACCTGGCACCCAAGGGGTGAGACGCAGCGCCTCGCCCGAGCGTGGAGGAGAATCAGCGAGACATTTCGCGCCGTGTCGATAGTCGTGCCTTCGGATGTGCACAGCGCTCAACTCGCCGATCAGGTCGGGGCGGTTCGGCAGCAGATCTCTTCCGCACCGAATTGGAGCAGGGGGCGCTACGAGGCTCTGCGCCTGGCTGTCGCCAGCGGCGCCTCGGCCATCGAGTATGTTGATATGGACCATCTGCTCAGGTGGATAGAGACAAGACCGGACGAGTTGCATAGGGTGACCGAGACGGCGGCTCATACTCCTTTCGTTGTGATCGGTAGATCAGAGCAAGCGTACTCGACGTACCCGCTCGCGATAAGGGAGACCGAGCGACCGATCAACAGCCTCTTCTCTCACATTTTCGGACAGGAGATGGACCTTTGTGCCGCGACGCGCCGCATGAGCCGGGACATTGCCGGCATGTTGCTGCGGGAAAGCAGTAGCGATGCTACCTTCGGCGTTGATACCGAGTGGCCGGCCATCGCGTTCCGGCGCGGAGTCAAACTCGAGTACGTCGAAGTCGATGGTCTGGACTGGGAATCTGCCGATCAGTATCAAGATACCGCGGCTGACGCTGCCCGGCAGTCGCGACTGGCGGCGCTGTACGATCGCGACCCAGAGAAGTGGTCGTTCCGGGTCAGGGCGGCGGAGGGCATGATTCGGGCGGGCCTCACCGCACTCGGGAGATGTCGCTGCGACGAGCCAAATCCGCAATGTCACCCCGACGCAGCGGGCGGCTACTAGCACCAGGCTGCGAGCCAGCTGCCCGTCGGTAGCGTCGTTTTGTAGGTCGGCAGTAGTCCTGAACGCCGTCCCGCAAAGAGAAGGCTGCCGGCAGCGACGCGGGCAGCTCTTTCCCGACGAACACCGATTCTAGTCGGCTCGGACGATCTTGGTCACGGTCCCGGTCCGGCCACCAGTGCGGGGCCGCACTTCGCAGACGAAGTACACGCCCGGCGCGAGGCGCGACACGTCGTTCGCGCCCGGACGTAGGTCGAGGACGCTGCGTCCGGTGATGTCTAGCAGGAAGCTTGACGTCTCACGCTCGACGCCTGAAGCCAAAGGCAAGCGCAGCACGCCGCGGACGATGGTGGTGCCAAGGGGCGCGGGTCCCGTTCCCGACTGCGGCGCGCCTTCGATCCCGACCGGCACGCTGTCGCGGATGACCACAACGCTGCTTGAATAGAGGCCGGCGACGTAGATTCGGTTCTCGGCTGGGTTCCAGACCAGGTCGCTGGGTTCGGCGCCGACAGTGATGGTCGTGTCGATGGCGTTGGTCGCACCGTCGATGACCGTTACCGTCGTACCGCCACCGTTGGCGCAGTAGATCCGGTTGTTGATCGAGTCGTAGCAGAGAGACTGGGGCAGATAGCCGACAGTCAGGGTCGTGTCTGTCTGCTTGGTCGCGCAGTCAATGACCGTGACTTTGCTGTCGGCCCGGTTGGCGCTGTAGATCTTGTTGTCCTGCGGATTGTAGCACAGGCACCAGGGCTCGGCGCCGAGCGCAATCGTCGTCTCCACGGCATTGGTAGCCCCATCGATGACGGTTATGCTGTTGCCGTATTGGTTGGCGCAGTAGACGTCTCTCGAGCCGGTGCTGTAGCAGACCGCGACCGGGCTGCTGCCGACCGCGACGACCGTGTCGACGTGATTCGTCGCGCCGTTGATCACGACCACGTTGTTGCCGTAGGTAGAGGCGTAGATCTTGTTGTGCTCGGGGTTGTAGCAGAGGCTGTTCGGCACGACGCCGGCCGGCACGACCGTGTCCACGGTGTTGGTCGCGCCGTCGATGATCGCCACCGTCGAGGCTGCCATGTTGGCGATGTAGACCTTGTTTTCCGCCGGGTTGACACAGGAAGCGTGCGGGGCGTTGCCGGTGGACAGTTTGGCGATGACCGTATTGGTCACGCCGCTGATGACCGCCACCGAGTCCGAGTACTCGTTGGAGCAATAGACGTTGTCGTTCGCCGGGTTCCAGCAGAGCGCGCGCGGGCCGTAGCCGGGATTGATGTTGGCGACGACGCGGTTGGTCGCCGCGTCGATCACGGCCACGGTGCTCCAGTTCTCGTCCGCGGCGTAGACCTTGTCACGCTGGGCGTTGTAGCAGAGCGCCTGCGGATAGGCCTGGACTACTGCCCTGGCAACCACCGCATTCGACGCGCCGTCGACAACCGCCACCGCTCCCTCGCCGTAGTTGGCGCTGAACACGCGGTTGCACTCCGGGCTGTAGCAGACGGCCTGGGGCATGCTGCCGACGTCCACAGTCGCCACCACGCCATTGGTCGTACCGTCGATTACCGTCAGCGTCGCGGTCGTGCTGTTCGCGCAGTAGACCTTGTTGTTCTTGGAGTTGTAGCAGAGCGCGGCAGCGCCGTTGCCGGCAGCCACCGTGGTGATCCGCTGGTTGGTGGCGCCGTCGATGATGGTGACGTTGGCGCTCGAGAAGTTGGCGCAGTAGACCTTGTTGTCGTTGGGGTTGTAGCCGAGCGCCCAGGGATTGGTCCCCGCGCTCACGGTCGCGATCACCGCGTTCGTTCCGCCGTCGATGACCGTCACGTTGCTACTGCCCTGGTTCGCGGAGTAGAGCTTGTGGTCCTGCGAGTTGTAACAGAGGGCAAACGGCTTGTCGCCCACCGGGACGCTGGCGACGACCGTGTTGCTCGTTCCGCTGATGACCGAGATGGTGTCGCGCCCGAAGTTGGCGCAGTACACCGTGTTGCCGTAAGGGTTGTAGCAGAGTGCGTAGGGCATGTCTTTGACCGCGACCGTGGCCAGCACCGAGTCGGTGGCGCCGTCGATGACGGTCACGTTGTCGCTCGAGGCGTTGGCGCAGTAGACCTTATTGTCGGTTGGGTTGTAGCAGAGCGCAAACGGTTCGTTGCCGACGGCGATCGTGGCGACCGGCTGGTTGGTGGAACCGTTGATGACCGTCACGCTGTCGCTGGTCTGGTTCGCGGCGTAGATCTTGTGGTTCTGCGTGTTGACGCAGAGCGCCTGCACGTCGATTCCGGCGGGGATGCGGGCGATCCGTTGGCTGGTCGAGCAGTCGACTGCGATTACGCACCTTCCGGCTACGCCGCCTACGTAGCAGGCGTCCGACACCGAGTCGTAGACGATCGACTGCGGGTAGACCATGCCTCCGAGCGAATCGGGCAGCCAGATCTCTGTCTCAAGCCACTGGGCAGTGGCGGAGACACACAGCAGGCTGCAGATGGCCAGTAGTACGAACTTGAGTTTCACGCAACCTCCTATTATTGCATGACCTAGCTGCGCCAATCTTGCCGCAAGCCGGGCCGCTTGTCAAGCCCATCCGGCTGGCCGCTTCTCAGCCTCGCGTCATGGTGTCGACGCCTTCCGGGCACTAGTGCCGGGCAGTGCCGCTGACCGCCTGCGGTTGAGGCGTTTGGAGCGCTGTCGGAGCGTTTGGTGGGCAACAATCCTAGCTCGAGTTCCTGTATGTCTCACTCGTCTATGTCACTTGGTTGGGGCTACTGCCCGGCGGTTATGTCAAACTGCAGCGATTCCGTCATACCTAAACCGCAGCGAAAACGTCATAGGGGGTCCTCTTCGGCGGACGCTGTGGCCGAGACCGGTCAATGGCGCGGGTGACGGGAATGGTGCCGGCCTTTTCATGTCGGACGTGGATCGAGCCGTCAAACCACTCCTGCACGCTGACTTGGGATCCGGCGATAGGGAAACTGCGAGTATTGGGCTTGAGCTGGTAGATGATTCCGCGATAGCTGATGGTGTTGTCGTTTTGGACCTCGCGGGTGGACTTGGCGCAGAGGACGGTGCGCAGGTCTTGTCCCTCGGGAATCGATCGGAAGGCCTGTTTGGGATCTCGTGGTTTGACTCCGAAGCGTTTGGCGTACTTGGGTATGAATACCCGATTGAGGTAGTCGGTGGCTTTTTCGGGGTCGGTGATGTGGTGATGGTCGAGTTCTGCGACCAGCCGGTCTTGTAACGAGCCGTTGATCCGCTCGCCCCGGCCGCGGGCCTGCGGGGTGTGGGCAAAGAGAAGCTGAATGGCGAGTGATTTCATGGCGATCTCGAAATGGGTGGGTTTATCGTCTCGCTGGAATCGATGGGTGCCGC
>Ga0194125_10001413_pt1 | contig 40570 bp, 31 predicted proteins | sample TA2KigC250mmetaG_FD_148626 | JGI IMG/M metagenome (GOLD analysis project Ga0194125, IMG submission 148626) | Freshwater microbial communities from Lake Tanganyika, Tanzania - TA2015034 Kigoma Deep Cast 250m | ecosystem: Environmental > Aquatic > Freshwater > Lake | place: Tanzania: Lake...
CGGCAGGTTCCCACCGAGTTCGTGCAGATGATCCCCTACGTGCTCACCATGGTCGCCCTCGTCGGCGTCATCGGCCGGTCCCGTCCCCCCGCAGCGGCGGGGAAGGCGTATTGAGGGGCCCGCTCGGCGTGTCCGGCGCGCTGGGGAGCTTGCCCGCGGCGTCACTATGCCGGGGTTGATAGTAGAACGGGGGGGGTACAATAGACCGTGCGCGGCAAGCCTTGTCGCTCACGGTCGGGCCGGGCCCGTGCCGGCCCACGAAGGAGGTCCCGCCATGCGCACGCCTCCTCAGCTCCCCCGGTCTCCGAACGACTCCCGCATTGCCTCTCTCACGTCTCTTTCGTGTCTCGCTCTGCTCGCGCTCTCCTCGGTCTCAGCCGCCCAGAGCACTGCTCTGCCCACGGGCTGGGTGCCGTTCGACGGCATGACGCCGAGCCCGGCCTCGCCGGCGCTCGAGATCCTCTCCTCGACGTCACCTGACACCGTGTTCAGGTTCGCGGTGCCGCAGGCGTGTCCCGTGCCGCTGGTGGTGTACGACCTTGCGGGGCGGCGGGTGAGAACCCTCGTGGACGGGCCGGTTCCGGCCGGGTGGCAGACCGCCACCTGGGACGGCAGGACGGATCGCGGGGAGCGCGTGGCCAGCGGGGTGTACTTCTGCCGGCTGGAGGTCGGAACTCGCTCGCTGTCAAGGAAAGTGGTAGTCTTGAAGTAGGAGGGCGGAGCCATGGCTGGCATCGGTTCTGCACGGTGGTGGTTGCCGGCGTGCTGCCTCCTGGTTCTGGCGGCAAGTCAGCCCGCTGAGGCGGCCAGGCTGACGCTCACGGCTGAGGACGTCGGGTATATCGAGAGCGACGGTCCGAGACCGGAGGGACGCATGCTCGTGCGGTTCGCGATCCCTGGGGAGCTGAGGACGGGGTGCGTGGACCTCGCGGTTCTTGAGTTGAGGGCGCCGGTGTCGTCGGACGGGCACGCGAGCCGCGTGCCGCTGGAGGCGTATCCGCTGACGGCGGAGTGGGACGGCGGCACGGTGGACTGGGACGGGGCGTGGACGACTCCGGGCGGCGACTACGATGCGTCCGTGCAGGCGGTCTGGTTCGCGGAGCCCGGCGAGAGCTCGGCGGCGAGGTTCGACGTGACAGACGTTGTGGCTGCATGGGCGTCCGACGCGCTTGCGAACTGCGGGCTGCTTGCGGCGGTCGAGTGCGGTTCGCCTGGGTCCATCGGGCAGGCGGATGGCCAAGGCGCGGGGAGCGAGGTCCCCGTCCTGCGGGTGTGGTACACGCCGGGGGACGACGACCGGTGAGACACGGAGCGCTGGTCCGGAGATGACACCCGACGCGGTGGCGTCGAGTGCCCGGACGGAGGTGATACATATGGCACGCACTGCCATGGCGATGACAGTGGCGGCTGCTCTGATGATGTTGGGATGCGGCGCCGCGACTGCGACGGAGGTGTACTGGACACCAGCGCACGAGCAGGCTCCGCAGGGCATCCAGAGCTCGATCACCTGGGGGGACCTCGACGCCGATGGTGATGCCGACATAGCTCGCGGTTCGGACTTCGTGTGCTGGAACGACGGGGGCTGCCCGGGGCCGCCGGTCTGGCGGGTCCAGATGGGCGTGCTCCCAGGCACTCCGAGCTGCTCATACCGCCAGACCACGCTGGGAGACCTCGATGGAGATGGGGACCTTGATCTCATCTACGGGTGCTTCGAGCCGCAGTTGCATATGTTCTGGAACGTGGGGACCCCGCAGGTACCCGCGTGGCAGTACGATCCCTCGATGTTCCAAGGCGGCGCGAACTACTCGGTGCCGTTCTTGGCGGATCTCGACGGTGACGGGGACCTCGACTTGATCATGGTCACAGGCTGCGCGGGGGCGTTCTTCCGCGAGAACGTCGGGACGCCGCAGGCGCCAGTGTGGGGAGGAAGCTCTGTCAACATTCCCCCAGTCTACCTCCCGCCGCCGGCGTCGATCGCGCTTGGAGATCTGGACGGAGACGGTGATCTGGATTTCCTGGGGTTCAGCACAGACACCCCGCTCACGTGCTGGGAGAACGTGGGCACTCCACAGTCATGGAGCTTCGTCGAGAACCCGGCCATGCTCACGGGGATTGCGCTTCCTCCGGGCAGTCGCTGGGGCCTCGCGCTGCCCGACCTCGACTGCGATGGAGATCTCGACCTGCTCGTTGTTGTCATGGTTGGGTACGCGATGGAGACGTTCGCGTACCTGAATGAGGGTCCAACGCCCGTGAGCCCCGCGACTTGGAGCAGCATCAAGGCCCTCTACAGGCAGTAGCATGGAGCAGCCAGCATCAGGGCCGGTCCCTCGGGACCCTGCCATCTGTGACGGGGTCCCGTTGTGTCCGGGGGAGCATGCTCCCTGGACCGTGACCCAGATCAACGCCCGCATCGCGGCGGCCCGCCCGCCCCCCGCCCCTCCCTCCCTTGACTCCCGCCCCCTCCTGCCGTACACTCCCCGTGCCTCGCCGCCGCCGCGGCGGCCGGGCCGAACCCGCCTCTCGCAACGAACAGAAGGAGCTTGGACCCATGGGACGAGCCAGACTCTTCCTCGTGGCGTCGGTGTCCCTCGCGCTGCTGCTTCTTCCCGCCTGCAGCGAGCGGGGCGTCAACCCCTTCGATCCCGCGCAGGACCGCGAACCCCCCGTCGTGACGAGCTTCACCGTGGTGGACGGCCGCGCCGTCTGGACCACCGACGAGCCGGCGCTCTGCGTGCTCGAGTACGGTCCGGCAGGCCAAGCCCGCGACCGCTACGTCTACGAGGCCACGAAGACGCACGCGACGGCCCACGAGGCGACGTTCCTGGGGATGGAAGACGGGGTGTCCTACGAGCTTCGGGTGCGCAGCCGCGACCGCGCGGGCAACGAGGCCTACGGGAGCGACGTGCCGATGCCCGTGACGGTCGCCGGCGCCGCGTTCACCGGCGAGCGGATGACGCTCGCGATGATCAACGTCGGGTGGGGCCTCTCCATGGCCCTCACGACGCCCGGCGGCTCCAACGTGCTCATTGACGCGGGCCGCGACCCGCACCTGAACAGGGTCGTGAGCTTCCTCCACGGCCACGGCATCAGCTACCTCGACGCGGCAGTGCTGACGCACCACCACGGCGACCACTACGGCGGCTACGCCGCGAGCCAGGGCATCCTCGAGCGCTTCGGCGTCTCGGAGTTCATCGTCCCCGACACCACCTACCTCTTCAGCCCGATGATCCCGGCCGTCGCCAGCAAGCTCACGGCCTACGGCATCCCCGTGACCTACGTCCGCCGCGGCGACAGCAGCGACAACACGCCCGCGCTCGACTGGGACGACACCCCGGGCTTCCGCGTCGAGGTGCTCGCGGCGGGCCTGGGCGGGCTCATCCCGGACGAGGGGAGCACGAGCGGCGAGGGGATGAACGGCAACAACGACTCCATCGTGATGCGCATCGAGTTCCGCGGGGTGTCGTTCATCACGACCGGGGACGCCGAGTTCTTCGCGGAGTACTCCGTCATCAACGCGTACGGGCGAGCCGGCACGAAGGCGGACGTCCTCCAGATCGGACACCACGGCAACAACGACGCCTCGTCCGAGCTCTGGCTCGACAACGTCTCCCCGCGCGTCGCCCTCATCTCGAACGCGATGGTCGAGGCGGCCCTCGAGAAGGAGATCGTCCTCCAGGGCATTCGCGCGGTGGAGGCGGACTACCTCGTCACGGACCGGGTCGTGCCGAACACGCCGCGAGACGCCCCGCCCTGCTACGGGCACCTCATCGCGGTGACGGACGGCGAGGTCGTCGAGATCGTCGTCGAGGAGCACAGCTGGTAGGCCGAAGCGCGGCCGCCCGGCGGCCGCGCGCGAGCATGCGATGGACTGGCTCACGGAACTCAGGCGCAAGAGGTTCATGGACCCCGCGACGGCGGTCCTGTACCTCGTTCCTGCCGCGGCGATCATCGCCGTCTTCCGTCTCGCGCCCATCGCCTCGGCGTTCCTCGTGAGCTTCTTCGACGTGCGGATGGGGCGGCTGCGCGGGTTCATCGGCCTTGCGCACTACACCCGCCTCTTTCAGGACCCGGTGTTCTGGAGCTCGCTCGGCACGACGGCGTACTACGTCATCGGCGTCGTGCCCCTGAGCCTCTTCCTCGCGCTCTTCGCCGCGGTGCTCCTCAACCAACGGATCCGCGCGCTCGGGTTCTACCGCACGGTCTACTTCCTTCCGGTCGTCACGTCGCTCGTCGCGGTGTCGGTCGTGTGGAAGTGGATCTTCCACCCGCGGCTTGGGCTTCTGAACTACGTCATCACGCTTTCGGGGGGCAGGGCGCTCCAGTGGCTCGAGGAGCCGCGCGGCGTGTTCGACATGATCGCGGGCGCCGCCGGATGGACCTGGTGGCCCGGCTGGCTCGCGGGCCCGAGCCTCGCGCTCGTCGCCGTCGTCATCGTCTCCGTGTGGCGCGGCATCGGCTACAACATCGTCATCTTCCTCGCCGGCCTCCAGAACATCCCCGACCAGTACTACGAGGCCGCGCGCATTGACGGCGCGAGCCCGCGGCAGATGTTCTGGCGGATCACCTGGCCGCTTCTGTCGCCCACGACCTTCTACGTGCTCCTCAGCACGACCATCGTGTCGTTCCAGGTGTTCACGCAGATCTACCTCATGACCGGGCCGCCCATCGGCGGGCCGATGGGCACGACGAAGGTCACGGTGTACTACCTCTTCGAGAAGGGCTTCGACGCCGGCGGGAACATGGGCTACGCGAGCGCGGTGGCGCTCGTGCTCTTCGCGATCATCCTGTCGCTCACGCTCCTCCAGCGGAGGGTCGTGGAGCAGAGGGTGCACTACTGATGGCGGACGCGGCAGTGAAAGCGGCCGAGGCGGGAGCAGGCGGCGCGGCACGAGCGGCCGGCGCGAGGGCGGCGGCGGGACACCGGGCGCGGCGCGCGGCGCGCCGGGTCTGGGTGTACGCGCTCCTGTGGCTCGGCATCGTCATCATGGTCATGCCGTTTCTGTGGATGGTCACGACGTCGCTCAAGTCGCCCATCGAGATCCTGACCTTCCCGCCGACGTGGATCCCCACGGGGCAGTTCGTGCGCGGCGCGGACGGGGAGTGGCGGGAGGTCTACGTCGCCTCGCGCGACGGGCGCGCGGGGACGGCCGTCGTGCGGCCCGCCGAGGGCGGCCCGGCCATGACCGTGCCGCTCGACGAGCTCCACAACAGGGTCCGCTTCAGGTTCGGCAACTACGCAGCCGCGTGGCGCCAGGCGCCGTTCGCGCGCTACTACCTGAACACCGTGTTCGTCGTCCTCTGCACGCTCGCGGGGCAGCTCGTGACGTCGTGCCTCGCGGCGTACGCGTTCGCCCGCATGCGCTTTCCGGGCCGCGACGCCGTGTTCCTCCTGTTCCTCTCGATGATGATGGTGCCGGAGCCCGTGTACCTCGTGCCGTCCTACATCATCCTCGCCAAGTTCGGGTGGATCGACACCTACCAGGCGATGATCGTGCCGTGGCTCGCGTACATCTTCAGCATCTTCCTGCTGCGGCAGCACTTCAAGACGATCCCCAACGACCTCTACGACGCCGCGATCATCGACGGGTGCAGCCGGTTCGCGTTCCTCTGGCGCATCGTCCTTCCGCTCTCGAAGGCGACCCTCGCGGCGGTCTCGATCTTCACGGTCGTCTCGACGTGGAACTCGTTCCTGTGGCCGCTCGTCATGACGAACACGCCGAGCGTGCGGCCGCTTCAGGTCGGCCTCGCGCGGTTCGCGCAGGAGCAGGGCACCAACCACGAGCTCATGATGGCGGCCGCGGTGTTCTCGATCGCGCCGCTCGTTGTCGCGTACTTCATGGCGCAGAAGCAGATCATCCAGAGTCTTGCCACTTCGGGGATCAAGGGGTAGCACGATCGGGGGTTGCGATGAAGAAGATGCTGGCGTGCGCGGTCCTCGCGATGGTCGTGTGCGCGCTCCTCCTGAGCGCCTGCGGGAAGAAGGACCCGGGCGTCCAGTTCTGGCACGCCATGGGCGGCCCGCTGGGCGACACGCTCGACGTGCTCGTGGCGGAGTTCAACCGCACGCACCCGGGCTCCGACATCCGCTCCATCGGCAACGCCAACTACGAGGCGCTGTCGCAGAAGATCATGGGGGCGGTCGCGGCGGGCCAGCCGCCGGTCCTCGCGCAGGTCTACGAGGCGTGGACCGCCGAGCTCATCGAGAACGGGAGCGTCGAGCCGCTCACGGAGTACCTGCGCGGCCCGAGCGGGCTTACGGCCGAGGAGCTCGCGGACTTCCTGCCGGGGATGATCGAGAACAACACGTGGGACGGCGTGCTCTACTCCGTGCCGTTCAACAAGAGCGTGCGGGCCCTCTACTGGAACAAGGACCTCTTCGCCGCGGCCGGGCTCGACCGCGCGCCGGCCACCTGGGACGAGTACATGGAGTACGCCGGGCGCCTGACGATGGACCTCGACGGCGACGGGGGAGTGGACCAGTGGGGCACGGCGGGGCGCATCGACGCGTGGATGTTCCAGAACCTCCTGCTTCAGAACGGAGGCTCGATCCTGACGCCGGACGGGACCGCGGCGGCGTTCGACCGCCCGGAGGGCGTCGCGGCGCTCGAGTTCATGGTGAAGCTCCTCACGGAGTACGGAAAGGTCACGAGCGGCTACGAGTACCAGAACGACTTCCAGGCGGGCAAGGTGGGGATGATCGAGGGCTCGACGGTGTCGCTGTCGTTCATGCACGGCAAGTACGCGTTCCAGATGGCGACCGCGCCGCTTCCCGCGGGCACGCAGCGCGGCTGCCTCGTCGCCGGCACGAACGTGGCCATCTTCGCCGACGCGCCGCGGAAGCACAAGGACGCGGCATGGCAGTTCGTCAAGTGGTTCACGAGTCCGGAGATCACGGCGCGGTGGGCGGCGGCGACGGGATACGCGCCCGTCAGGATGAGCGCGATGGACCTGCCTGTGATGACGCGCCGGTTCGAGGAGGTGGAGGGGTGGCGGGAGGTCTTTGACCAGTTCGAGTTCGCCGGCTACGAGCCGCGGGCGACCGGGTGGTACGCCGGGCGGAAGACGCTCGAGGAGACCGGGGTGGAGAGCGCCCTCAGGAAGCACAAGACGCCGGGCGAGGCGCTTGCCGCCGCGGCGGCCGCGGTGAACGCGGCACTGGCGGCTCGCTAGGGCGCGGACGCGCGACGGCCGCGGGGCCACCCTGACGCTACGAAGGGAGCATTTGATGGGACCGAGGATCAGACGAGGGATCGCGAGCATCGCCGCGGGAGCGTGCGTCTTCGCCGCGGCTGCCGGCGCGCGCGCCGTGACCGTCTGCGACATCCAGGCGTACAACGCCATCGGGTTCTCGCCGCTCGTGGGGCAGCTCGTCACCGTGCGCGGCCAGATCACCGTTCCGCCCGGCATCTTCCAGCCGCAGTACAGCTCGATGTACGTGCAGCAGGGCGACTGCGGCGTGAACGTGTTCTGTTACACGCCGCTCGGGTCCGTGCTGGCGCTGGGGGACTCGGTCCAGGTGACCGGGGTCGTGGAGGAGTACGTGAGCCCGGGGTCGGGAGCGGGGGCGACGACCGAGATCTTCTGCGACAGCGTGGACCGCATCGTGCTGCTCTCGACGGGTCACCCGGAGCCGCAGCCGACGCTCCTGTACATCGACGAGATCGCGCGGGAGTCGAGCGAGGGGCGGTTCGTGCGGACGTACGGCATCGTCCTCGAGAACGACCTCAACAACACGATGTACCTCGGCGACAACACGGGCTACGTCCAGGTGTTCCGCAACTTCAACGACAACATCACGTTCGCCCCGTACCGGAGCGGCGACACGCTGACGGTGACGGGCGTCGTGCTCCAGTACGACCGCACGTCGCCGTACTTCGACGGCTACGAGCTCGTGCCCCGGTACCAGAGCGACATCGTGGAGGGCGGGATCCCCGACACGACGGCGCCGGTGTACGCGCCCAAGGCCGAGCTCTCGGTTGAGTCGAAGCCGTTCTACCCGGACGTGGGCGAGGTCTTCCCGATCGGCTACGCGGCGCCTGACCGCAGCAGGACCGTCATGACCGTCTACGACCTTCAGGGCAGGGTCGTCCGGTCCCTCGTGGACTGCGAGTACAACGGCCGGTCGGCGCTGCCGCAGTTCGGGCGTGAGCGGATCAGGGGGTGGGACGGGCGGGACGACCTGAGAAGGCTCGTCGTCCCGGGCGTGTACATCGTTCGGTTCGAGATCACGGAGGAGGACGGCTCGGCCGGCGTCGCCACCGCGCCGGCGGTCGTCGGCGCGAAGCTCAGGTGAAAGGGCCATGACCATGCTGCGAAGACTCTGTTTCTTGACGGCGGCCTTCATGCTCCTGGCGCCGCCCGCGCTCGCCCAGGTCGTCCCGATCTCGGAGGTGAACGCGGACGACGACGACGGGCACCCCGCGCTGTGGACCCAGATGGTGACGGTGAAGGGCGTGGTGACGGTCCCGACGGGGCTCCTCGCGAGCAGGAACGACATCTACATCCAGGACGCGACGGGCGGCGTCAACGTGATCCAGGACCTGACGGCGTCGCCGTTCGTGGCGGCCGGTGACAGCGTCCTCGTCACGGGCCGCGTGTCGGTGGCGAACGGCAAGAGGACGTTCATCCTCGTGAACCCCGGCGGCGCGCCGGGCTCGCGCATCCGCATCACCTCGCGCGGCAATCCCGTGCCGGCCCCCGTCGAGCTCACGGCGGCCGAGGTCATGGCGAGCGGAGAGGACTACGAGGGCAGCTACGCCGTCGTGCGCGGCGTGACGCTGCCGTTCCCCAGCCAGTGGCCCTCCGCCGTCCAGACCGCGGACCGTGCGACCACGGTCGCCGACGGCAGCGGCTCGTGCTGGATCTGGTTCGACGTGGACTCGGACGTGAACGGCTCGCCGAGGCCGGCGAACGCCTTCGACCTCTACGGCGTCGTCGTTCCCGACATCCGAGCGGTGGGAGGGCAGCCCGGACACGGCATCCTCCCTCCGTCGAGGGCGGACGCGCGCGCGCTCGGCTCCGGCAGCGGCTTCTGCGCCGTGTCGCCGGACCGCGTGTACGCGGGGCAACCCACGACGATGTCCTTCGCGCTCACGGGCGAAGGCGAGGCGCTCACGCGCCTCTCGGTGGGCCTGCCTGTGGGGTGGTTGTTCTCGGGCCTCGCGCGCGACGCGACGCTCAGCGGCCCGGCGTTCGCGGGGGCGTCGGTCGTCGCCGACAGCACCGGCGCGGGCCTCGTGACGGTCGCGGGCGCGTCGCTCGCGTACGGGTCCCCGGGCACGATCAGGCTCGTCGGCGTCGTGCCGCCCTCGTCGGCCGGCACCGGCGCGTTCACGGTCACGACCGCGGTGGCCGGGGGCGTCCTCACGCCGATCCAGCGGCAGCCGTCGGTCGGCGTCGGCGCGCTCGCGACCGCGGGCGCCGTGCTCATCAACGAGCTCTACGCGCACGGTGCGGACTCCCAGGACCGCTCGGAGTTCATCGAGCTCCACAACCCCGGCGCCGAGGCGGTGAACCTCTCCGGGTGGGTGCTCACGGACATGGACGACTCCGGCGTGTGCGGCGGCGTGAACCTCTGGGAGTTTCCGTCCGGCGCGAGCATCGCGGCGGGCGGCTACCTCGTCGTCGCCAAGGACGCGCGGAGGTCGGCTTCGCAGGGGTTCCAGCCGGTGTTCGGTTTCTACCCCGACTACGAGCTCTTCGACAGCACGCACGGCGACGTGGACCACGCCGGAACGCCCAACCTCATCCTCGTGACCCCGCCGAACGGCAACCCTGCCGTGTCGCAGGAGATCCGGCTTCTCGGCGGCCCGGACGGCAACGGCACGCTCAAGGTGAACACGCCGTCGTACGAGGCCGTGTTCCTCTCTTCCGACCGCACGAGGGCGAACCTCGTGGACGCCGTCGAGTACCGGGACCCCGTCTACTGGCTCGAGGACCCGTGCGCGTCGTTCGACGGGCTCGGCAGCGGCGACGATGCGTGGGTTCCCGGGCCGCCGCAGGGCTACTCGCTGGGCCGCGACGCGAGTTCGACGGACACCGACTCGAGCCGCGACGACCTCTTTCTCGCGTCCACGCCGACGCCGAGGGCGGTCAACCAGCCGGTGGACGTGGGCGCGCCGTCGGCGTCGTCGGCCGCGTCCGTGGCCGACGTCTTCGCGACGGTGACCTTCAGCGAGCCCATGGACCCCGAGACCGCGACCGACGCGGGTTCCTACGTCGCCACGGGCGGGATCTCGGTGCTCGAGGCGTGGCTCTCGCGCGACGGGCGGACGGCGCTCCTCAGGACCGACCCGCAGACGCCGGACCAGTCGTACGGGCTCACGATCCAGGGGGTCGAGGACCGCGCGGGCAACGTGATGCCGACGGCCTCCCTGCAGATCTTCGGCTACCACGACGCGATCACGCCGATCGCCGACGTTCAGGCGTACGACGACAACGGGTACTCGCCGCTGTGGGGCGAGGACGCGACGGTCGTCGGTTTCACGACGGTCCCGCCGGGCATCTTCCAGGCCGGCAAGACGAGCATGTACATCGAGGACCTCGAGCAGTACGGCCTCAACGTGTACTCCCCGAACCTCATGACCAGCCCGCCGCTCGAGGGCGACCTCGTGCGGGCGAGCGGCATGGTCATGGAATACCGGAGCATCAACTACGACAACCCGATGACGACGCCGCCCGGCTCGACGACGGAGATCCTGAACGCGTCCATCGTGGTCGTCGCCCGCGGCTTCGACATCGTGCAGCCCAGCGTCATGCCCTGCGACGACGTCAACCACGAGCGCAACGAGGGGCGCTTCGTCCAGACCTCGGGCGTCGTGACGCGCGTGGACGGGTTCTCCTACTACATCTCGGACGGGACCGGCGTTGTGCAGGTCTACCAGAACTTCACCGCGCTCGACTTCTCGCGGTTCGCCGTCGGTGACAGCGTGAGGGTGACCGGCGCGGTGCTCCAGTACGACCGCACCGTGCCGTACCTCGACGGGTACGAGCTCGCGCCGCGCTACGAGAGCGACATGGTGACCTGCGCGACGAACTACGCGGAGAAGGCGACGATCGCCGCGACGGCGCGCGTGCTCGACGCGGACGCGGGGGAGATGGTCGAGATCGCGTGGAACGCCCCGCGCGCGACGACGATCGAGGTGAGGGTGTTCGACCTCAAGGGGCGGTCGGTCCGCACGCTGGCGAGCGGGCTGTCCCTGAGCGCGTCGCGCCTGGCGTGGGACGGCAGGGGCGATGACGGCAAGCTCGTCCCGCCCGGCGCGTACATCTGCCACATCAAGGCGAGCGAGCGGAACGGAGGGGACGGGTCCGAGGCCGCGGTCCCCATCGTCGTGGGCATGAAGCTGAACTGATCGGGAGGCTCGCGTGGAGCCGGGGGGTCGAGAGCGACCCCAAGGAGGCAGCGGTGAGACGTCTTGGATGGATCGCGGCCGGCGCCCTCGTGGCGGCCCTTCTGCCCGGCGCGGCGTGCGGCTCGGGGTTCTTCGACAACCTCGTTCTGTCGCCGAGAGCGCAGGGCATGGGCGGCGCGTTCGTCGCGCTGTCGGACGACGAGACGGCCGTGTTCACGAACCCGGCCGCGCTCGCGCTGCAGAGCCGGCGCGGAGCGTACTCGTCGTACGTGGACCTGTACGGGTACGACTTCCTGAAGCTGGGGTCGGCGGCCGCGGCGGTGCCGACGGGCTTCGGGACGGTGGGGGTGGGGGTGCGCTACCTGTCCGTCGAGTACGGCGGAAGTGACCTCGAGCGGGAGTACGCCGTGACGGCGGCGCACGGGTTCACGGTCATGCAGGACCCGCACTCGTCGCTCTCGTTCGGCTACGGCCTTTCGCTCTTCGGGCTCTCGTTCCCGACCGAGAGCGTGGGCGGCGAGGACCTCGGGTCGGCCAACGCGGTCGGTCTCGACGTCGGCGTCCTCGGAACGCTCAGGGGCCGCACCCGCTTCGGCGTCTTCGTGAAGAACATCAACAACCCGAAGATGGGCGACCCGAACGCCAAGGACCTGCCGCAGTGGTTTTCGGGCGGCGTGTGCTACAGCCCCTACAGCGGCGTGCAGACGTCCATCGAGGTCCAGAAGCAGGACGACGAGGAGCTGCGCGCGTGCGGCGGGTTCGAGTTCCAGATCAACGACTACGTCACGATGCGCGGCGGGCTCCAGAACCAGCCCAACAGGATGTCGGCGGGGTTCGGGGCGCGCTGGGAGATGCTCCGCCTCGACTACAGCTACACTTCGCACCCGGTGCTGCCGGGGTCGCACACCTTCGGCCTCGGCGTGAAGTTCTGAGGCGCTCTTGGGAGGCACGATGAGACGACGAACGATGCTGGGGTTCGCTGCGCTCGTTGGAGTCTGGCTGGTCGCCGCCGCGGCGAGCGGGGCGGACGTCCCGGCGGCACAGCTGGACCTCAACCGTGCGACCCTCGAGGAGATCCGGAAGCTCCCGGTCTCGGAGGAGGTCGCGCGCGCCATCTGGGAGCGCAAGGAGTACCACGCGTACTTCGGGAGCGTCTACGACCTCCTCAAGGTGCCCGGCGTGACGACGGAGGACCTCGCCGCGCTCCGGCCGCTCGTGAAGATCGTCCCGGTGGTCGTGGACGACGAGGAGCTCCGGAGGGTCAACGAGATCTACTTCCGGATCCGGCAGTGGGAGGCGGAGGAGGGGGCCAACGAGGCCATCACCGACTACTGGGTCGATCTCGCGAAGGACCCGGTCAACGTGAACGCCGCGACGTTCGAGCAGATCGCCAACCTCCAGGCGATCCCGCCGACCGACGCCGCGGCCATCTACCGTCACACGCGCCGGAATCGCATCGAACAGCAGTCGCAGCTCCGCAACGTGCCGGGGCTCACGTACTGGGGCTACTACAACGCGCGGAACTTCGTGCGCTACGCGGACCCGGCCGATGACCTGGGCTTCCGCGGGAGCTACCAGTTTCGCGTGTCGAGCTCCCCGCACTTCTTCGACATCCAGGAGTGCCTCGGCGAGGACCGCAACCCGGCCGACGGCGCCTACGACTCGTGGTGGAAGCGCCTGGGGCTCGACGACGCGGCCCCGGTGAGGCAGCACAAGGTCCGCGGGCGCTGGGGCAGGGACATCCGCGCGGGCGTCCTCGTGTACCAGGGGCTCGGCAGCGGCGACGAACTGGACGCGGTCAAGTACCACGTGACCGTGAAGGACCGCGACCTCGGCCCCGTGCGCCTCGACAACGTCATCGTGGGTCACTACGCCGTCGCGTTCGGCCAGGGCCTCGTCATGCAGAACACCGACTACCGCCAGCCGAGGAACACGGGCTACGGGTGGAACAAGCGCTACCTGGGCGTCATCGGCGACCTCTCGCCCACGCAGGAGTTCGCGCTCCACGGCGTCGCGGCCGAGGCCACGATGGGGAAGTGGAAGGGCGTGCTGTTCTACTCCGACGACTGGAAGGACGCTGTCCTGAACCCCGACGGCACCGCCAACCAGCACATCGTGATGTCGCCGCGGGTGAGCAACGACGACCTCGAGGCCGGCGGGCTCCGTCCGATGCGGGACGTCCTTCACGAGCAGACCCTGGGCGGCAACCTCAAGTACGTGCTCGGCCCGGGGACCTGGATCGGCGTGTCCGGATACGAGAGCCGGTACAACCGCTACTTCAAGTCCGCGTTCGATCCGAACGGCACCAGCGACGTGTCGTGGATGGTCAAGGACCCGGACGAGGACAAGCTCACGACCGCGGACAGCGAGTACTGGAGCAGCTACACGAGCCCCGGGAAGTTCCGCCGCGTGTACGGCGCGGACTTCCAATGGGTGCACGACAACGTGGCGCTCGCCGGCGAGTACGCGGGGCTCGACAGCGACGGCGACCTCGCGAGCTTCGCCGACGACCCGCGCGCCTTCGTGGTCAACGCGTACGCGTCGTACAGCAACCTCACGCTGCTCGCGCTCTACCGCGACTACGACGTCGCCTTCGACAACCCCTACAACCGCGCGTTCGGGGAGTACGGCCGCTACAAGGGCACCATCCTCGAGGACCAGTACTACCTCACCGACCCCATCTACGGCCTCTTGTACGACAACTCGTTCACGCCTCAGCCGGAGCGCGGGCTGTACATCGAGTCGCGCTACCGCTACTCGGACCGCATGACGCCCTCGTTCGAGTACGACGTGTGGGAGCGGAAGAGCGACGGCGCGGACTACTCGCGGCTGGTGCTCAAGACGCGCTTCCAGCCCATCTACAACATCATCATGACGCTGCGGCAGAAGTGGCAGGGTCGGCTCGGCACGAACTGGCTGTCCCCCGTGAGCTACGACCAGGTCGAGAGCCGCTTCAACCTCGAGTACCGGCTCTCGAAGTACGACGAGGTCGAGTTCCTCGTGTCGCGCTCGTGGATCGCGTGGCCGCCGCGGCCGCGGCTGTCCGGCGACCCGGACCCGACCGGGGGGCACCCGGAGTACGGCTCGGCGGCGGTGCCCTCGTACGCCGTCGGGGCGGCCGTCACGCACAACTTCAGCGACTGGCTGAAGATGACGCTGTCGGCCACGTACTACGACGGGTTCCTGTGGACCTTCGAGGACGGCGAGTTCTCCGTCATGGACGGGCGGGCGCTTCGCTACTGGATCTCGATCTCCGACCGCCTGTCTGACCGCCTCGCCCTCAAGGTCCGGTGGACGAACGACCACGCGTATCCGTTGAGCTACGTGGACGCGCGGGAGTACAACGCGAACCCGCCGGGCAATCCCGAGCCGGACGGGTGGTACGTCAGGAACGACATGTCGGCCTTCAAGGTGCAGTTGGACTACTCCTGGTAGCACGCCGTCCCCGCGGCGGGCGGACGCCCCGCGGGGCGCGGTCGGGGACGGGCAGACAGGGAGGACGGACATGAGACTCACGATGACGGCGGCAGCGCTCGCGGCGGTCGCGCTCTGCGCGGGCGACGCGTCGGCCTACACGTTCGCGGGCTGGCAGTACGGCGACGCCATGCCCCAGTACGACGCGAGGGCGCTCGCAATGGGTGGGGCCGGGCTCGCGTCGGCGGACGGCGCGCGTGGCGCGAACCTCAACCCGGCGCTCGCGGCGAAGACGAAGGGCGTGGAGGCGACGCTGTCCCTGCTCGGGGTCGTCGCCGAGGAAGCGCGGCAGGCGCCGCTGTACGACAGCTTCGACGGGATCATCGCGTACAACACCTACGCGTGGAACTCGAAGATCTACGACCGGTACGTGGGCACCGTGGCCGTCAGGCCGGGCGGCTGCACCGACTGGGCGCCCGCGGTCGCTGTCGGGTTCCGGCCGAGGCTGGACATGAGCTACGGCTACCACGTCCAGTACCGGAACGACTCCGACGCGATCGACTACGACTCGTACCTGGACGGGGACGGGGGCGTCAACGCGTTCTCGATCACGCTCGCCGAGGAGGTGCGCCCGGAGGTGTACGTCGGTCTGGGCGTTGACTTCCTCCGCGGAACGTACGACGCGTCCGCGCGCGACGTGTACCCGTACTCGAGCGAGCACGTCGTCTCCACGGCGAGCTTCGACGACGTGAGCGGGACGCAGGTCTCGCTGGGCGTGCTCGTCGAGACGCTGCACCGCGTGGACCTGGCGCTCGTGTACCGGTCAGGGTTCAACCTCCGCGGCGACTACAGCCTCCTGCCGCACGGGGCGGAGGAGCCCGTGGCCGGGACGTTCAAGCACCGCCACCCGGACGCCATCGCCTTCGGCGTCGAGTACCACCCCCGCAACGAGATCATGACCACGGTGTCGTTCGACGTCGAGTACGTGCGCTGGTCGCAGTTCGAGGACAGCATGACGGACGACGTGGAGATGGAGGACACGGTCGAGTACCGGGTGGGGGTGGAGCACCAGTTCTACAACAGGTCGCACGCGAGGTTCGGCTTCTCGTATCAGCCCGCCTACTTCGACAACAGGATCACGCGGGCCGCGTTCTCGGGCGGCGTCGGCGTGGACGTCCTCGGCGTCAGGCTCGACCTGGCCGGCCAGATGGGCGTGCGGGAGTACGACGCGGACCTGGGCCGCCTGCGCGAGACGACGACGCTCGCGATGGCCACGATCGTCCACAGGTTCTAGGAGCGGGGGAGCGACATGGAACGGAAGTCGGTGGTCGCGCTGGGGCTTCTCGCCGTCCTCTCGCTGGCGGCCGCGACGGCCTGCGCGGGCGGGCCCGATGACGGCGTCATGCGCCTGTCGGTCGTCTTCACGAACGACATCCACGGTGGAATCGACCCGTCGGGCGCGACGTTCATGAACCGCGAGTTCCCGCCCCCTCTGGGGGGGGGCGCGTCGGCGATGACGTACATCGAGCGGCTGCGGAGCCGGGCGGCCGAGGAGGGCGGGCACGTCCTCCTGCTCGACCAGGGCGATATCTTCCAGGGCACGCCGGTGGGGAACTACCGGAAGGGCGAGGCGGTGGTCGAGTACTTCAACCACATCGGCCTCGACGCCTGGACCATCGGGAACCACGACTTCGACGAGGGCGCGGAGAACCTGTGGCACCTCGTGCGGACGGCTCAGATGCCGGTGCTGTCCGCGAACCTCGTCCAGGAAGGCACGGGCGAGCCCATCGAGGGCATCGTGCCGTACATCCTGAGGGAGTACGACGGGGTGAAGGTCGCCATCATCGGCGTCACGACGACCGACACGCCGAAGATGGCCTTCCCCGACCACGTCGCGGGCGTGGATTTCCTCCCCGAGATCCCGACGATCGAGAGGTACGTCCGCGAGGTGAGGGAGCGCGGGGCTGACCTCGTCTTCGTCACGGGACACGTCGGCCTTCCTTACGATCCGGTGGCCGCGTACGCGGAGATGATCCGGAGCGAGGAAGAGGCCGCCTCGGGGGCGCGCGAGCCGCTCGAGCAGAGCAAGTGGGGCCCGAGCGTGATGGAGATCGCGCACAAGGTGCCCGGCATCGACGTGATCTTCGGCGGCCACATCCACAAGGGCTTCGACAAGCCGTGGGAGGAACCGTCCACCCACACGCTGGCCTTCCAGACGTACGGGCGCGGGTCGGGGCTCGGTCACGTGGACCTTCTCGTGGACCGGGGGACGAAGACCCTCGTGGGGTACGAGCTGGCCGACTACCGCGGGGCGCTCATCACGCTCTTCGAGGACGAGTGGTGGCCCGACGGCGCGACCTCGGAGATGATCGGCGCGATGGTCGCCGAGGCCGAACAGGGCATGGACGAGATCATCGGCTGGGCCGAGATCGACCTCACGAGGGGCGGCGAGGGCGAGACGCGGATGGGGAACGTCGTCTGCAACGCCATGCTCGAGGAGGCCGCCGCGGACTTCGCGTTCTCGAACCTGGGCGGCATCCGAGACGAGATCCCCGCCGGCCCGGTCACGGCGAGGCAGGTGTTCCGCGTGCTCCCCTTCGGCAACCGGCTCACGATCCTCGAGGTCGACGGACGGCTGCTCAAGGAGATCCTCGAGTACCGCGTGAGCGCCGACCACCACGGGCTCTACATCGCCGGGGGCAGGGTCGTGTACAGCAAGACGCGGCCCGATTACGACCGCGTCACGACGCTCGAGATCGGCGGAGAGCCGTGGAGCCCGGAGCGCACCTACAGGATCGTGACCACGGACTTCCTCGTCGCCGGCAACGCGGGGCTCTACATGCTGCCGAAAGTGCCCCAGGAACAGAAGATCACGACCTCGACCACCGACATGGAGGCCGTCGTCCACTACATCCGGCGCCACTCGCCCATCGGGAACCCCATGGACGGCCGCTGGCTGCGCGACGATGACGCGCAGATGGACCCGGCGCTCGCGCGGGCCATGGAGGGCATGGAGCCGCTCGTCCCGCCGGCCGCGGAAGAGGCCGGAGCATACGACTAGGCCGGCGGGCCGGCGACAGACGGCCCGCGAGGCACGTCCGTGCCCCCCGTGGCTCCACGCTGGACACACGACAAGGAATGTGATATACTGCTTTGGGGTAGTGTCGGCAGCCGCTCGGTCCTGCGGTTCGATCGGCCAGAGGGCGGCGGTCGTGCTTGTCCGTTCGTCGGGCGGTGTCACCGACCCTTGATGACCGGTTGAAGCAGCGCGATCTGGGTGTCCAAGCGACCGAAGGAGGTCAGGCGATGATGAGGGCATTCGCACTCGCCGCAGCTGTGTTCGCTCTCGCCGCAGCGACGGCGGCGGCCGCCCCGGGCGGCAACAACGTCGTGATCAACGAGATCATGGCGAACCCCCCGGGCACCTACGACGGGGCTGAGTACATCGAGCTCTACAACCCGACCGCGTCCGCCATCAACATCTCCGGATGGGTCCTCACCGGCACCGAGTACGGCTCCACCGCCGGCGGTGGCGGCGTCTGCGGCGGCGAGGACCGCTGGCAGTTCCCGAGCGGCACGTGGATCCCGGCCGGCGGGTACATCATCGTCGCCAAGGACGGCGGCGACGGCGACGACGGCTTCTACGAGGTCTACGGCTTCTACCCCGACTTCGAGATGTACGACAACCAGACGAACTTCGCCGAGTTCGACAACCCGAACGTCCCCAACATGGTCCAGCTGGACTTCGACTCCTACAGCGACGAGATCCAGCTCGTCGGCGGCAGGGGCTACGGCAGGATCTGCGGGGCGACGAGCAAGGCGGACGTCGTGTACCTCTACACCTCGGCCACGCTCACGACCCTCGTTGATCTGGTCGAGTACAAGGACGCGACGCTGTGCGCTTCGGATCCCTGCCCCGGCGACGACGGGTCCAACAACAACGCGTTCCCGATCATCCCGTACCTCGGCTACGCGCTCGGCCGCAGCCCCGCCGGGGCGGACACGGACAACAGCAACGTGGACTTCGCGATGCAGGCCCCGACCCCCGGCGAGCAGAACGTCACCAACACGCCGCCGTGGATCAGGAGCGTGAGGTACTCGCCGATCCCGCCCAGCCAGACTCTCTCGACGGCGGTGAGCGCGATCATCACCGACGACGGCACGATCGACTCGGTGAGTGTGTACTACCGCGGCGAGGGCGGCTCGTGGGCGCGCGTGCCCGCGACGGCGGCGCCCGGCGACTCCCTCTACACGGGTCAGGTCCCGCCGTTCCCGAACGGCACGATGGTCGAGTACTACGTCCGGGCCGTCGACAACTACGGCGCCGCGATGAACTTCCCGGCGGAGGGCGCGGCAGGGCCGTACCGCTACTCGATCGGGTACACCTCGATCTACACGGTGCAGTTCGTGCCCGACGGAGGCAACCAGTCGCAGCTCGTGGGTCGTCCGGTCAACGTCCGCGGCATCGTGACCGGGGCCAAGGGCACGTTCAGCTCGAGCTACTTCTTCATCCACGAGGGGACCGGCGCGTTCAAGGGCATCAAGATCTACGCGCCGTCCTACACGGGCGCCATCAACGAAGGTGACGACGTGACCGTCTGCGGCAACGTCCTGGAGTACTTCGACGAGACGGAGGTCTCGCTGCACTTCTCGGAGGCGCTCGTCGTGCACTCGACCGGCAACGCGAACTACGGCTACACGACCGTCACGACGGCGGCGGTCGCACCTACCAACGTCATCTCGGCGGAGAAGTACGAGGGGCAGCTCATCCGGATGCAGAACGCGACCGTGACGGCGCTCCCGGACGCGTACGGCCAGTGGAAGTTGCGCGATTCGTCGAACATTGAAGCGATGGTGGACGACGCTGGCTACTACGAGTACGTGCCGGCGCTCGGCGACATCATCACGGAGCTTCGCGGCATCGTCTTCTACAACTACAGCGAGTACAAGACGAACCCGCGCAAGAGCGGCGACGTCATCGGCCCGCCGAGCATCGGGACCGTCCGTTACTCGCCGGTCCCGCCGACCTCGTCCTCGGCTGTGACCGTCTCGGCCGACTGCAACGACGACGTGGGCATCACGGCGGCGACGCTCTACTACGCGACCAGCGAGGCCGGCCCGTACTCGAGCGTCTCCATGACGCCCGCGAGGGCGATGTACCAGGCCTCCATCGGCCCGTTCTCGAACGGAACGAGGATCTACTACTACGTCACCGCCACCGACGGCCAGATGACGGCTCGGAAGCCCACCGTCGGCAGCTACAGCTTCTACGTCGGCCTCTCGACGATCTACAACGTGCAGTACGTGGCCGGCGGCGGCGACGTCTCGCCCATGGACGGGCTTCCCATCAACGTCGAGGGCGTCGTGACCGCACCGCCGGGCGTCTTCAGCAACTACATCTTCTTCATTCAGGACGGGTCCGGCGCGTTCAACGGCATCCTGGTGTACGACCGCACCGGCTCGCTCAGCTTCCAGCGCGGCGACCGGGTCGTCGTGTGCGGGAAGGTGCAGGAGAACTTCCGGGAGACCGAGATCGCGCTCCACTTCCCGGAGGCGGCGGTGGTGACGGCGAGCGGGGTCGCGCAGCCCGCCCCGGTGGACATCCAGTCGAACGAGCTCCAGACCGTCACGACGGGCGAGAAGTACGAGGGCGTCCTCGTGCACGTCAAGGGCGCGACGGTCCTGGATCCGGACATCGGCTACGGCGAGTGGATGATCTCGAACGGGACGGCGGCGGACACCTGCCGCGTGGACGACTACGCGGACTACGACTATGTGCCGGTTCTGAACGACGACGTCTGCGTGCTCGGCATCGTGAAGTTCGCCTTCGGCAACTACAAGCTCGAGCCGCGCGGGAACTCGGACATCGCGGTGAACCCGGTCGGCGTGCCTGACGGGAGCCTGAGCGGGCGGTTCGGGCTTCTCCAGAACACGCCCAACCCGTTCAACCCGACGACGACCATCCGGTTCATCCTGCCGGAGGCGAACGAGGTCAGGCTTGAGATCTACGACGCCGCGGGCCGCAAGGTGACGACGCTCGTGGACGGGCGAATGCTGGCCGGCGAGCACCAGCTCGAGTGGAACGGCATGGCCGCGACCGGCGACCGCGTGGCGAGCGGCGTGTACTTCTACAAGCTCACGGCGGGCGAAGAGAACGTGAGCAGGAAGATGGTGCTCCTGAAGTAGCGTCGCGCTGACGCGGCCGGGACCACCCGGCGGTCGGTTCGAGGGGGCCAGGGTTGGAACGGTCTGTGCTTGTGCCGTTCCGTTCCCTGGCCCCCTTCGTTCTCCCCTGTGAACTGCGTTGTCATCTGGTGCGCGGCATCCCCTGGACGGAGGCGTGAGGATGAGGGCGGTGTTGACGGTGGTGGCGGTGTTCCTCGCGGGACTCGTGGTCCTCGGGCCGGCGGCGGCCGAGGGGGCGATCGTGCTCAACGAGGTGTTGGCCGACCCGGCGCGCGACTGGTCGCCGACGGACGGCGACGACACGTACGATTCGCTCGACGACGAGTGGGTGGAGATCTACAACACGGGGCCGGCGGCCGTGGACCTGACCGGGTGGCGGCTCACGGACGCAACGGGGGAGTGGCGTTTCGGGTTCGACGGGGTGCTCCAGCCGGGAGCGCACGTTGTCGTGTACGGCAACGAGTCCTACGACTGGGAAGACGCAAACGGGTTCCCGAAGTACGGCCTGTCCCTGAACAACGGCGGCGACACGGTGAAGCTCGTCGCGGCCGACCTCGTGACGGTCGTGGACCAGGTCACCTACACGACGAGCCAGACGCTGGATGACCGCGCGTACGGGCGGCTCCCCGACGGCGGAGCGGAGTGGCGCGTCTTCGACGGTCTCAATCCGCTCAACCCGCCGGCGACCGGGCTCATGCCGTCGCCCGGGCAGCCGAACGGGGCGTCGCCGGTCGAGCCCACGACGTGGGGAGGGATCAAGGCGCTGTTCGAGTAGCACGCACGGTCACTGTGACGCGACGACACGGGGCCCCGGACAGGAGCCGGGGCCCCGCGGCGCGTTGCGGGTCGTGGCGCCCCCTCGCGCCCCCGTGCCCAGGCCCTTTCCGTTGACACCCCTCACGAGCCGTCCCTATACTCCAGAGGACTCTCACGCCCGCTCAAGGACGGCACCGTGAACGGCCCTCTGAGGATCGACCACTGGGACATCGTTTCCCGCTCCGTCGGCTTCGCGTGGAAGCACAAGGCCCTGTGGGTCCTCGGGTTCTTCGCGTCCGTGAGCGGCCAGAACGTCCTGAGCTGGGTCGAGCAGGGTCGCCCGTCGCTTCGGACGGACATCCTGCCGAACTTCGGCGCGCTGTCCGCGCTGGTCGCCGTCCTCGTGTTCGTCTGGATCGCCCTTCTGGTCGCGAACCTCATAGCCCGCGCCGGGCTCGTGGCGGCATCGTCGGCCGCGGACGCCGGGGAGCGACCGACGCTTGAGGGCGCCGGGGCTTCCGGCGTCCGCTCCTTCCTCGGCATGCTCGCGCTCCTCGCCCTCGGCGTGGCCGCGTTCCTCGTGGGCACGCTCGTCTGCGTCGTGCCGGTCGCGCTGCCGCTCGCCGGCGGTGTCCCGGGCGTCGTGATCGCCGTCGTCATCGGGGCGGTCCTCGTCCTGCCCTACCTCGCGTTCGTGTTCGCGCTCACCTTCACCGTCACGTTCGCCGAACGAGCGCTCGTGGTCGAGCGCGCGCCCATCCTCGCCGCGCTGGGCGTCGGGTGGCGCGTGACCAGACAGCACTTCTGGACAGCTCTCGTCGCGTGGCTGGTCGCGACGCTGACGACGATCGTCTGGGGGCTCGGTCTCTTCGTGGCGGTTCTCGTGCTGGCCATCCCGCTCGTCATCCTGGGGAGCGCGCACGTCACGGTCGCGCTCGTGCTCGGGGTCGCCGTCGCGGTCGCGGTGGGGATCACGGCGGCGGGCGCGTTCGGGACCTATCGCTTCGCGTTCTGGACGCTCCTGTTCCGCCGACTGCGCGGGGCGCGCGCGGACGGCGCGGCCGCGGGGCCGCCGGACGATGCGGGCGGGTCCCAGGGCCGCGACCGGCCCGTCGAGCCACGGGAGGACCTCCTTGCCGGCTCCATCTAGCCGCTTCGAGCGCCCCCGCCGCGACATGTCGCGGATGGGCTCGCTTCTCACCGAACAGCGCAACCCGCGCTCCCGCGGCCTCGACCGCATGGACGCGCGGAGCATCGTGCGCCTCATCAACGCGGAGGACGCCACGGTGCCCGCGGCCGTCGCGGCGGAGGAGGACGCCCTCGTCGCGGCGGTCGAGCTCGTGGCGGCGGCCTTTCGCCGCGGCGGCCGGCTCCTCTACGTGGGCGCCGGCACGAGCGGGCGGCTGGGCGTGCTCGACGCCGCCGAGTGCCCGCCGACGTTCGGGACGGACCCGGAGACGGTGCAGGGCATCATCGCCGGCGGGTACGGCGCGCTCGTGCGGGCGAAGGAGGGCGCGGAGGACGACGCGGCCGCCGGCGCGGCCGACCTCCGCGAGCGCGCGCCCGGCCCCGCCGACGTCGTCGTGGGGATCGCGACGAGCGGCGTGACGCCGTACGTGCTCGCGGCCCTCGGCGAGGCCAGGCGCGCGGGGACCGCGACCGTCTTCATCTGCTGCAGCCCGACCGAGAAGGACGCCGCCGGCGCGGACGTCGTCATCGCACCGGCGGTCGGTCCCGAGGTCGTCACCGGCTCGACGCGCATGAAGGCCGGGACGGCGACCAAGCTCGTGCTGAACACCATCACGACGTCCGCCTGGGTGCTCCTCGGGAAGACCTACGAGAACCTCATGGTGGACCTCACGGCGACGTGCGACAAGCTCCGCGACCGCGCGTGCCGCATCCTCGCCGAGACGACGGGCGCGGCCCACGACGAGGCCGCCGCGCTCATCGAGTCGGCGGGCGGGTCCGTCAAGGTGGCGCTCGTCATGAAGAAGACGGGGGCCGGCGCCGAGGAGGCGCGGCGCCTGCTCGAGCGAAGCGGCGGGTCGGTGGCGAAGGCGCTCGAGGGGGGCGCATGACGGCGACGGTGGGGCCCCCGGGGCGACTGGCGCGGACGCTCGCGGACATCGCGTCGCTCCCCGAGCGGCGCGTCGTCGGCCTCATGTCGGGAACATCGTGCGACGGCATCGACGCCGCGCTCGTCCGCGTGCGCGGGTCGGGCGCCGCGCTTGAGGCGTCGCTCGATGCGTTCGTCTGTCGGCCGTACGAGCCCCGGCTCAGAGCGCGTGCCCTCGCCGCGGGCGCCGCGTGCGCGCCCGAACTCGCGCGGCTCAGCTTCGATCTCGGCGAGGCCTTCGCCGACGCCGCGCTCGCCGTCATCGAGGCGACCGGGCTCGCGCCCACGGACGCGCACCTCGTCGGCTCGCACGGGCAGACGGTGTTTCACGAGCCGCCGGGCCGCGGCCGCCGCGGGGCGACGCTCCAGCTCGGCGAGGCCGACGTCATCGCGCAGCGGACCGGCCTTCCGACCGTCGCGGACTTCCGCACGGCGGACGTCGCCGCCGGCGGACACGGCGCGCCGCTCATCCCGCTCGTGGACTGGCTGCTGTTCCGCCCGCGCGAGGGCGCGCGGCTCATGCTCAACCTCGGTGGCATCGCGAACGTGACCTGGGTGACGCCCGAGCTCGAGGGCGTGCGCGCGTTCGACGTCGGGCCGGCGAACGCGCTGATCGACGAGATCGTGAGCGCGGCCACCGGCGGCCTGGAGCGCATGGACCGCGGGGGCGAGCGCGCGCTCCGAGGCAGCGCGGTCGAGCGCGCCGTCGAGGCGTTCCTCGCGCGACCCTACTTCGCGGAGGCCCCGCCGAAGTCCACCGGCAGGGAGACCTTCGGGCGCGCGGCGGCCGAGGAGCTTTCGCGGCTCGCGTTCGGCGGCCGCGGCATCGGGGAGCTCGGCGACGCCGAGACCGACGACCTCCTCGCGACGGCGGCGGCGGTGACGGCGCGCGCCGTGAAGACCGCGCTTGCGTTCCTTCCATCCGGCCGGCCGCCGAGCGAGCTCGTGGTGAGCGGCGGCGGCGCGCGGAACGCGGCGGTCATGGGCGCGCTGGCCGCGCTCTTCGACCCGTGCCCGGTCGTCGGCCTCGACCGGCTCGGCATGGACCCCGACGCCAAGGAGGCCGTGGGGTTCGCCGTTCTCGCAAGCGAGTCCGTTCTGGGCGCCGCCGGGAACCTGCCGGCCGTGACCGGCGCCGCGCGGCCGGTCGTCCTCGGGAAGATCAGCGCGGGCCTCTAGGCCGCGCGAAGGAGACTCGACGGTGAGGCGCACGATCGCCCGGCTGATCTTGAGCGGCATCTCGTGCCGGGAGGGCGACGACAGCGTCGCCCAGTACCACCGGCTGCGCGCCGAGATCCAGGACGCGGGCGTCGGCGGCTTCATCGTCTTCGGCGGCAACGTGGACTCGACGCCGGAGCTCATCGGCGACCTCGTCGAGGTGTCGCCGCATCCGCTCATCGTCGCGTCCGACCTCGAGCGGGGACTCGGCCAGCAGCTCGAGGGCGGCACGGTGTTCCCGTCCCAGATGGCGCTCGGCGCGGCAGGCGTCGCGGATCTTGCGTTCGCGCAGGGCTGGGTGACCGGCATCGAGGCCCGCGCCGTCGGCATGAACCTCGTCTTCGCGCCGGTCGCGGACGTTCTCACGGAGCCCGAGAACCCCATCATCGGCGCGAGGTCGTACGGCGGCGAGGCGCTCCCCGTGGCCGACATGTGCTCGGCGTTCGTCCAGGGGTGCCAGACGTGGGGTGTCGGGGCGACGCCCAAGCACTTCCCCGGGCACGGCGCCACGCTGCTCGACTCGCACGTCGAGCTCCCGACCGTCGCCGCCGACCGCGAGACCCTCGTGGCGCGCGACCTCCTGCCCTTCCGCGCCGCGATCGAGGCCGGCGCGCGCGCCGTCATGACGGCGCACGTGGCGTACCCGTCGCTCGGGTGCGCGGGCTTCCCCGCGACGATGTGCGGGGACGTCGTCCAGGGGTTGCTCCGACGGGAGATGGGGTTCGAGGGGCTCGTCGTGACGGACGCGCTCATCATGGGCGCGGTCGCGAAGGCGCTCGGCGCGGGAGAGGCGGCCGTGCGCGCGCTCGAGGCGGGGTGCGACGTTCTGCTCGTTCCCACGGACGTGAACGAGGCCGTCGAGGCGATCCACGCGGCGGTCCTCTCGGGGCGTCTGAGCGTGGAGCGCATCGAGCGCTCGCTCGCGCGGATCGACGCGTTCCAGGCGTGGGCCGACGCGTGCGAGGACCCGGAGGGCCCAGTGGACGGCCTCAGGGAGGACGTCTGCAGCCTGCTCGAGGAGCTCCGCCCCGGCGCCCCCTGCCCGCGGACGGAAGGCAGCGCGGGCCACGACGCCGTCGCCCTCGAGATCGCGCGCCGCGGCGTCACGCTCCTTCGGGACCACGGGCTCGTTCCCTGCGCCCCCTCGGCGTACGAACCTCCCCGCGCGGCGGCGTTCGCGCTCGCCGAGGACGCCTCGCGCGTGAACCTCCTGTGGCTGCGCTCCGAGCTCAACGCGCGCATCGGCGGACTCGCGGTGTCCGTGGCGGACGAGGCGACCCCGGACGACGTCGTCGCCCGCATGGAAGACGCGGCCCGCCGGGCGGAGTGCATCCTCGTCGCCGTGTTCGACGACGTCGCCGCGTGGCGCGGCCGCGCGGGCCCGAGCGAGCGTCTCGTCTCCGTGCTCGAGCGGCTCGCGAAGGCGTGCGCGAGGGCCGTCGTCGTCGCCTTCACCGGCCCGGCGTTCCTCCCGCGCGTGCCGGAGTCGTGCGCGCTCGTCTGCTGCTACGACGGGTCCCCGGCGAGCCAGGCCGCCGCCGTCGAGGCGCTCTTCGGCGAGGCGCCGATGGAGGGGCGCCTGCCCGTCGCCGTGCCCCCCGCGTTCCCGGCCGGCCACCGCTTCCGATAGGTCCCGAGAGGAGTCCGAGTGGAAGAGCTCGACACCATACCGAGCGAAGTGGCCGACGTGCGGCCGAGGGTCGACATCACGAGGGGGAACGTCCTTCGGAACGTGCTCTACATGGGCATCCCCTCGATGATCGGCTTCGGCGCGATGACGATCTACAGCCTCACGGACATCTTCTGGGTCGCCCGCCTCGGCACCGCCCACGTCGCGGCCCTCACGCTGTTCGGCGCCATCGCCTGGGTGCTCGGGTCGGCGAACCAGATCGTGGGCACCGGGTCGGTCGCCCTCGTGTCGCGGCGGTTCGGCGAGCGCGACGTTGAGGCCACGCGCGACGTGATCCGGCAGACGTTCCTGCTCAAGGTCGGCATGGCGGTCGTCATGGGCGCCGTCGGACTCGCCGTCGTCGCGCCGGTCCTTCGGCTCATGAACGCCTCGGCCGAGACGCAGGGTCTTGCGCTCGAGTACGCGGGCATCTACCTGTACGGCCTGCCGTTCATGTTCGCCTCGTACACCGGCTACACGGCGCTCCGCGGCGTCGGCGACGCGCCGAAGGCGATGTACGTCATGCTGCTCTCGACCGCGCTCAACGTCGGGCTGGACCCGCTTTTCATCTTCGGGTTCGGGATGGGCATCCGCGGCGCGGCCCTGGCGACGGTGGTCTCCGCGGCCGTCGCGGTGGCCGCCGGGCTGTGGCTCCTCTCGTCCGGGCGGGCGAACATCACCGTGCGCGGGTGGACGCACTTCCGGCCGCGCCTCTGCGTCATGCTCGAGGTGCTCCGCATCGGCGCGCCGGCGGGCATCAACGGGCTGCTGAGGAGCATGTCGCACTGGCTCGTCGCGACGCTCATCGCGGGGTTCGGCACCGTCGTCGTCGCCGCGTACGGGATCGCCGTGCGCGTGATGGACCTCGGGATCCTGTTCGGCGTCGGTCTCGAGCTGGGGTCGAGCGCGATCGTCGGGCAGAACCTCGGGGCGAAGCAGAAGGACCGCGCGTACGACGCTGTCGTGAAGGCGACGCTCCTCGTGCTCGTGCTGGCCGGCGCGCTCGGCGCGGTCGAGTTCGCGTTCGCCCGCGGCATCGTCGGCGCGTTCGCGAAGGACGGGGCCGTCGTCGAGGTCGGCATCGTGCTGCTTCGGTTCTTCGCGGTCATCCAGGTGTTCATCGCGATGCACATCGTGCTCGGTTCGGCGTTCTGGGGTTCCGGCGACACCTGGCCGCCGACCGTGATCGCGGCGGTCGTCGAGTGGGGCGTTCAGATCCCGCTCATCCTCGCCGCCATCCACGTCCTCCGCACGAGCGAGACCGGGGTGTGGTGGGCGATGGTGATCGCGACGGGGATCGAGGTGCTCCTCACGTACCTGTGGTTCCGACGCGGGAAGTGGATGCACCGCGTGGTGTGAGCCGTCTGTGCCGGGCGGTCCCGCGGCCCCCGGCGTTCCCGGAGGTCCTGTGGCGGCGTTCGGAGTCGCTCTTCCGCCTTCGGCCGCGTTCGACGCCGTGGGCTTCGGCCTCAACGCCGTGGACCACCTGTGCGTGGTGGCTCGGCATCCCGAGGCCGGGTCGAAGGCGCCGGTGCTCTCCTTCACGAGGGCGGCCGGCGGGCAGGCGGCGACGGCCATGGTCACGCTCGCTCGCCTCGGCCGGCGGGCGAAGTACGTCGGGAAGGTCGGCGGCGACGAGGCGGGCGTCTTCTCGCTCGAGAGCATCCGGCGGGAGGGCGTGGACACGAGCGACGTCGCGACGGTCGCCGGGGTCACGAGCCAACTGGCCGTGATCGTCGTGGACGAGCGGAGCGGCGAGCGGACCATCCTGTGGCACAGGCCGCGGGAGATCGCGACGCGGCCCGAGGAGATCACGCCGGAGAAGGTGGCCGTCGGGCGCGTGCTCCTCGTCGACGGGCACGACGCGCCGGCGGCCGCGAGGGCCGCGGCCGTCGCGAAGGAGCGCGGCATCCCGGTCGTGCTCGACGCGGAAACGGTCAAGGGCGGCACGCGCGAGCTCGTTCCGCTCGTGGACCTGCTCGTCGCCTCGTCCGAGTTCCCTGCGCTCTTCACGGGCGCTTCGGACCGCGAGGGGGCGCTCCGGCGGCTTCTCAAGCTCGGGCCGCGGTTCGCGGCGATGACGCTCGGGAGCGACGGCGCGCTCGCGATGACGGCGGACGGGGGAGTCGTTCGGTCTCGCGGGTTCGAGGTGAGCGCCGTGGACACGACGGGCGCGGGGGACGTGTTCCACGGCGCGTTCGTGCACGGGCTCCTCGAGGGATGGTCGGTCGAGCGGACGCTCGACTTCTCGAACGCCGCGGCCGCCCTGAACTGCACGGCCCTCGGGGGGAGGGGCCGCATCGCGGGTCTGGACGAGACCCTGGCGTTCATGGAGGGGGGACGGAGGACGTGAAGGGGCTTGCGCTCGTCATCCTGGACCTCGACGGCACGCTCTACTCCTCGCGCGCGACGACGCTCGGGGCCGTCGAGCGGGCCGTCGCGGACCTGAACGCGCGGCACGGCCTCGCTGTCCCGACGCCGACCGAGCGCGAGATCCTCGCGGGCGTCGGCTGCACGCGCGAGGAGTTCGCCGAGCGCGTGTTCCCGGAGCTTCCGGCACGGTACCACGGTGACATCGACGAGCTGGTCTGGCGCTGGGAGCGGGAGCTCATCGAGGCGGGCCGCGGGTCGCTCTTCCCGGGCGCCGACGACGCGCTCGAGGAGATGCGGGCCGACGGCCTGCACCTGGCCATGGCGACGAACGCGGGAAGGCCGTACATGGACGCCGTGCTGGACCACTTCGGCGTCCGGCGGTTCTTCGAGGAGTGCCGCTGCGCCGGCGACGGCCAGGGCGACAAGGGCCGCTTGATCGGCGCGATCGTGCGTTCGCTGGGCGTCGAGCCCCGGGCGGCGGTCATGGTCGGCGACCGCAGGTCCGACGTCGAGGGCGCGAGGAGGGCCGGGACGCGCGCGCTCGGCTGCACGTGGGGGTTCGGCTCGCGCGACGAGCTTGCCGGCGCGGACGCGCTCGCCGACCGGCTCGCGGACGTGCCCGGGATCGTCCGGGCGTGGAGGTAGCGCGGCGCGCCCGTGATCGTCCGGGCGTGGGCATGACCGGCGGCGGTTCCCGCCGCGGGCGTGGAGCGACCATGCGCTGGGTGCACGACATCTCGTCCGTTCTTCCGAGGAACCGCGAGCCCGAGCTCCGCGACCCGCGCGGCATCGACACCGTCGTCCTGCACTGCACCGCGATGCGGGGGTGGAACGTGTGGGACACGGCGCGGTATCATACGGGTCCGAACCACATCTCGCCCGATGGGTGCCCGACCATCGGATACGCCTACTTCGTCGAGCGGGACGGGCTCCTGTACCGCTGCCTTTCGCGCGAGACGCGCGGGTGGCACGCGGGCCCGTGGAACGATCGGGCCATCGGCGTCTGCCTCGCGCACGACGGTGGCGACGGGCCGCCGCCTCCGGAGCAGATGTCCGCCGCGGTGGACCTGTGCGCGTGGCTCGCGCGGGACCTCGGGCTCGCCGCCGAACGCGTGCTGGGTCACCGGGAGCTCGAGGGCACGGGCTGGGTCGTCGAGGAGGGCGTTCGCGTGCAGCGGAAGGAATGCCCCGGGCGCGGGGTGGACATGGACGGGTTCCGGCGCGCCGTCGCGCTCGCGATCGAGCGCCCGGGCGGGCCGGGGGTGGAGGTCGCATGAGTCGCCGTTCCGCGAGCGGAGCGCGTTGGGCCGTCGGGATGTGCCTTGCCGTCGGCGTCGGCGCCGCCGCGGCGCTCTCGGGGTGCGCGGCGCCGACGGCCGCCGTGCCCAGGAAGGCACCCGTGACCGAGGAGCAGATCGGGGTCCTTCGCCCGGCGCGCATTCCGCCGACGGCCATCGCGCCGGGCGTTCGGCTGGACGAGCCGACCGCCGCGCCCGCGATCTCCGACTCGCTCGCCCTCGCCGTCCGCTCGCGCATTGATGCGATCCTCCGCGACCCCGTCCTGGCCAGGGCGCAGGTGAGCCTCCTCGTGGAGCCGCTCCGCGGCGGTCCCGTCCTCTACGAGCGAAGCGCGGACACGCCGCTCATCCCCGCGTCGAACATGAAGATCGTGACAGCGGCCCTCGCGCTCTCGGTGCTCGGACCGTCGTACGCGTTCGAGACCGACCTCGCGACGGACGGCGAGCAGACGGGTTCGACGCTCGCGGGAAACCTCTACGTCCGCGGGCGCGGCGACCCGTCGCTCACCACGGAGAGCGTCTGGAAGCTCGTCGAGGAGCTCGAGGCGCTGGGCATCGAGCGCATCATGGGCGACGTCGTGCTCGACGCGTCGTACTTCGACTCGCTGAGCATGGCCTCCGGGAAGGCCTCCGAGGGCGACCGCGCCTATCACGCCCGCGTCGGCGCGCTCGCGGTGAACTTCGGCTCGATCGCCGTGCGCGTGCGGCCTGGGGCGCGCGTGGGCGACCCCGCTCTGGTCTCGCTCGTTCCCGCCACGGACTTCGTGCGCGTCGTGAACCGCGCGGAGACGGGGTCGTCGCGAAGGCCGTCGACGATCGACGTGCGCCGCTCGACGAGCCGCGGGAGGAACACGGTCACGGTGACGGGACGGGTCCCCGCGGGCTCGAGCGGCGGAACGTGGAACCGGAACGTGGACGATCCGACCGGCCACTTCGGCGCGCTGTTCATGCGGTGCCTGTCGAGGGCGGGCATCGTGGTGGACGGCTGCGCGATCGGCGGCGTGACGCCGGGCGGCGCCGCCGTGCTCGCGACGCACCGGTCGAAGCCGCTCGGGGTGATCCTGAGGGACGTCAACAAGCAGAGCAACAACTTCGTCGCCGAGCAGCTTCTCAAGGCCGTCTCCGCGAGGGTCCTCGGGCCGCCCGGCACGACGGCGGGGGGGGCGTCCCTCGCGGCGGGCTACCTCGCGGCCGCGGGCGCCGACAGCGGCTCGTTCGTCGTCGCGGACGGCTCCGGCCTCTCGCGCGACAACCGCCTCACCGGGCGGACGATCCTCCTCGTGCTGCGCGAGATGCTGGGCGACTACGGGGCCGCCGCGGAGTTCGTCTCCTCGCTCGCGGTCGGCGGGCTCGACGGCACGCTCGCGCGTCGGCTGAGCGACGAGGGACTCCGCGGCGCCGTGCGCGGGAAGACCGGGCTCCTGAACGGCGTCACCGCGCTGTCCGGGATCGTCCACACGGCGACGCGGGGCGACCTCGTCTTCTCGATGATCACGAACGGGTTCGAGGGCGAGCAGCGGCGGGCGCACGAGGTCGAGGAGCGCGTCCTCGCCGCGCTCGGCGGTCTCTGAGGAGGCGACATGCCCGACCCCGACGGCGAGCCACGCGACAGGCGACCGCGGCGTGCGGCGATCGAGACACGCTCCGCGGGGCGGGACTTCGCGCTGTGGATCGGCGCCAACACGATCGCCGGCGGGCTCATCGGGGTCTCGGTCGCCGTCTTCTCCGGCACGCCCGGGGCGCTCGCCAGGTTCGTGCCCATGGGCGTCCTGTTCGCGAACGCCATCGGGTTCGCGGCCGGATTCGCGGCGCGGTTCATGCTGCCGCGGTACACCGCGCTTCCGGGGAAGCTCCGCGTCCCGCTCGCGGTCGTCACGCTCCTCGCCGGCGGCGCGTTCGGCACCGTCCTCGTCGTCATCGCGAGACCCGTCACCGTCTTCTACGAGGCGCGCTTTCTTCTCCTTCTGGTCCTCGTGAGCAGCGTCATCGCGGTCGTCGTCGGGCTCATCGTGTATGCCTACGAGCGCCTGCGCGACCAGATCGAGGCCGGGTACCGGGCGCTCGCGGAGAACCGCGTGCGGGAGGAGCGGCTTCGGGAGCTCGCGGCGCGTTCGGAACTCAAGGCGCTCAAGGCTCAGATCAACCCTCACTTCCTGTTCAACGCGCTCAACTCCATCTCGGCGCTCGTCTCAGTGGACCCGGACGCCGCGCAGCGCACCCTGGAGCGGCTGGCCGGCATCTTCCGGGTGACGCTCCTCGCTTCGGAGAACGAGACCGTGCCGCTCGCGAGGGAGCTTGAGCTCGTGGATGCCTATCTTGACGTGGAGCGGGCGCGGTTCGGGCGGCGGCTTCGCGTCGTCGAGGACATCGCCGGCGACGCTCGCGACGTCCACGTGCCGCCGCTCATCCTCCAGCCGGTCGTGGAGAACGCGGTGCGCCACGGCATCTCACCGCGCGTCGAAGGCGGGACAGTCAGGATCGAGGCGAGGAGGGACGGGGAGACGCTCGTGCTCGGCGTGGAGGACGACGGTCCCGGCGTCCCGGACGAACGGCTCGAGAGCGCGCTCGCGGGCGGCTACGGGCTCCGGAACGTCAGAGACCGGCTGGCGACGCGGTTCGGCCAGGGCCCGTGGTTCAGCTTCGGCCGCGGCCGGGGCGGCGGGATCAGGGTCGAGCTGCGGCTCCCGGCCAGGGCCGGTTCTCGGGAGGACGAGGGATGAATCGGGCGCTCCGCGTGCTTGTCGTGGACGACGAGGAGCTCGCGCGCGTGAGGATCAAGGGGCTTCTCGCCGAGATCCCCGACGTCGAGTGCGTGGGCGAAGCGGAGAACGGCATCGAGGCGGTCGAGAAGGCCCGCGCGCTCGCGCCGGACGTGATGCTGCTCGACATCCAGATGCCCGGCAAGAACGGCTTCGAGGTTCTCGAGGCTCTCGATCGCCCGCCGCTCGTGATCTTCGCGACCGCGTACGACGAGTACGCCATCAAGGCGTTCGAGGTCAACTCGCTGGACTACCTGCAGAAGCCCATCGCCCGCGACCGGCTGCGTGAAGCGATCGAGCGGGCGCGCCGCGTCCTGTCGAGCGACACCGAGATCCGCGCCGAGATCGAGCGGCTGGCCGCGCTCGTCCGGTCGCGGGGCGCCGGACGGCTTCCGGCGCAGAAGGGACGGCGCATCGTGCTCCTCGACCTCGCCGACATCGTCTGGTTCGAGGCCGACGACGAGCTCGTGCACGCCCACACGAGGGACGCGAAGTGCCTCGTGAACGCGACGATGGGCGAGCTCGAGAAGCGGCTCGATCCTTCGGTCTTCTTCCGCGTGCACCGCTCGACCATCGTCAACCTCAAGCGCGTCGTCGAGATCGTCCCCTGGTTCGGCGGCAAGTACAAGGTCGTCGTTGACGACGCCGCGCAGAGCGAGCTCGTGCTCTCCCGCGCCCGCGTCAAGGCGCTGAGAGCGCTTCTGCCCTGGTAGGGGTCGCGGACGACCCCGCGGGCGGCGGTCGCATCCGGCGGCGCCTGTCGCGCGTGTTCCCGCCCGGCCAGGCCTCCGTTTCGCCCCTCGACTTCGCCGTTCCGCCGCCGTGAACGCCGCGTCACCGGCCGAGGATTGGCCCGTGGCGCGGAACGCGCTAGTCTCATGACTGCAGCAGAAGGGGGACACCGATCGCCGGGCCGGCACGGCCTGCGCCGAGTGGAGGGAGCCATGAGAGCGAGAGAACGGTCACAGGAGGCAGGCGCTGCGCTGATGTGCGCGGCGCTGCTCATCGTCATCGCTGCGGCGCCGGTCGCGGCACGCATGGCCGGCGAGTGGGACGTCGTCATCGGAAGAGGACTCGCCATCCCGGCGTTCGAGATCCAGACGGTCGTCCACGGCGTGAGCGTGGACGTGGACCCCGACGTCTGCCGGGACGCCGGCACGTTCGCGACGAAGGGAAGCCTGCAGGTCGCGCTCGGCGACACGCTCGCCAGGGACATCTACCAGTTCGGAGGCGCCCTCCACATTGACGGCGTCGTGAAGGGGGATGTCATCTCGTGGGTGCAGACCGCGCGCGTGGGAGGCGAGGTCACTCAGGACCTGAACGTCTTCGCGCAGGACGTCTCCGTCACGGGGCGGGTCGGCGATGACCTTCGTGCGTTCTGCCAGAGCGTAGCGCTGAGCGGCACCGTCGGGAGCGACATGCTGGCTCTGGCCGGGACCGTGGACATCGGCCCGGGCGCCGTCGTGGAGGGGAACCTGAGGGCCGCGTGCGGCGTCGCCACGATGAACGGGACCGTCGCCGGCGACCTCGTCATCTACACGGGCAAGGCCGTGATCAACGGGAGGGTCCTCGGCGACGCCATCATCGCGAGCGACGGAGGCATCGACTTCGGTGAGAAGGCCGAGATCATGGGGAACCTCCTGTACCACGCCCCTGCGCCGATCACGCTCAGGCCCGACCTCGTGCATGGGAACGTCTCGTTCAAGCCGACGGAGGCCGAGGAGAAGCACGAGTTCAAGTTCCCGAAGGGGCTCGGCGTCGGGTTCCGCATCTTCCTGTTCATCGCCGCGGTGATCGCCGGCAGCATCCTGATCGCGCTCACCAGGGACCACGCCGACCGCACCGCGACGATCATCAGGCGCAAGCCCCTCAAGAGCCTCGCGATCGGGTTCATCGCGTTCATCTGCGTTCCGATCATCGTCATCATCGCCATCGCGCTCATTCTCACGATACCGCTTGCGATGGTGCTCGCGCTCGCCTACGCGATCGCGGCGTACATCGCGAAGTTCTACGTGGCCGTCTGCGTCGGGAGGCTCGTCCTGAGGCGCGGGGACGGACAGGGCCCGCCTGTCCCCATGCTGCTGCTGGGTCTTGCGATCCTGTACCTGCTGACGGCGGTGCCCTACGCGGGGACGATCATCTCGTTCCTCATCGTGTTCCTCGGTCTGGGTGCGCTCCTCCAGCGGAAGGAGACGCGGCTCGACAAGGTCTTCGAGCAGCAGGCCGAGCCCAACGAGGCGCTGCCGGGGGCATTCCCGGCGCCGCCGGCGCCGCCGGGAGCGTAACTCGATGCCTCATGCGACAAGCGGGCCGGGCGAGGCGAGGGGGCCGCGCAGGCTCGAGGCGAGGACGGTCTGGCTCTGGGCGCTCGCCAACAGCGTCGCCGGGCTCGGCATCGGAACGGCGATCCGCCTCTTCGCCGGCCGGGACGTCGTCTCGCCCGCGCTCGTTCCGATGAGCGTCGTCTTCGCGAACGTCGTCGGCTTCACGGCGATGCTGACGGTCCGGTTCGTCCTGCCTCGCTACACCGGGTTCCCCGCCGTGCTGCGCATCCCGCTCGCGGTCGTGTCGCTGATCGCGGGGAGCGTCTTCGGGAGCGCGCTGGCCATCCTGATCAACCCGCTCGTCGTGTTCTACCAGATGCGCTTCGCGCTCATGATCGTGACGGTCAACGGCGTGCTCGCGCTCGCCGTGGGGCTTGTGACCTACACCTACGAGCAGATGCGTCGGCAGATCGAGGCAGCCGCGGTCGTGCGGGCGCGGCTTGAGCAGGAGATGAGCCTCGCGCGGGAGATCCAGATGGGCCTTCTGCCCAAGGCGTTTCCGAAGATCCCGGGGCTGGACATCTTCGGGTTCACGGTTCCCTCACGACACGTCGGCGGCGACTGCTACGACGTCATCGATCTCGGCCACGGGAGGCTCGCGATCACGATCGGGGACGTGTCCGGCAAGGGCACGCCGGCGGCGATCCTCATGGCGAACGTCCAGGCCTCGGTGCGCGCGCTCGCCGAGACGGGCATGCCGGAGAGCCTGCTCATCGAGCGCGTCAACCGCATCGTCTGCTCGAGCACGGACGATGGCGTGTTCATCACGTTCTTCTACTGCGTGCTGGACGCAAACTCCGGTGAGCTGTCGTATGTCAACGCCGGGCACAACCCGCCGTTCACTCTGCGAAGCGACGGGACGAGGGTCGAGCTCACGAAGGGTGGTCTCGTCCTCGGGTTCACGCCGAACGCCCGCTACGAGGAGGGCCGTGCGACGGTCGGCCCGGGCGGCGGGCTCGTCCTGTTCACAGACGGTATCACCGAAGCGGCGAACGCCGAGGGCGAGATGTTCGGCGACGAGCGGTTCCGCGACGTGGTCGTGCGGCACCGCGGGCGCCCGGCGCGGGAGATCGAGGAGCGGGTCTACTCGAGCGTGACGCGCTTCGCCGACGGCGCTCCGCAGACGGACGACCTCACGATGGTCGTTGTGAAGATGGCCGGCGCCACGGTGGCGACCGACGCCGGAAACGGTTCGGACTCCCCCCGAGAGGCCACAGGCGGGCCCTCTGCCGCGCGAGGCGCGCCCGAAAGGGGCAGCCTCAGAGGGCCCGCCGAGGCCAAACCGGCGGGCTGACGGCCCCCCCGCCGCGGCTTGCCGAGTCGGGTTGTGAGCGGCGGGCCGCGGGCGTACAATGGCGCTGCGCCGGCGGTCCTGACGCCGGCCTTGCGGGGGGCCGACATGAGGAAGTCGCTCTGGTGGCCCGTGCCCGCGGCCGCGATTCTCTTCGCGGCGTGCGCGCCCGGCGTACGGCCGGAGGTCCATCACCCGGACCGCCTGCTGCAGGAGCTCGTCACCGTGTCCGAGCTGGATGCGCTCTCGGGAGCGCTCTGGCCGGGGTGGGAGCTCTCCTCGACCCCGTTCGCTCTCTGGACTCCCGACAGCACCTGCTACCTGGTCCATCACCCCCGTCCCCCTGTCTCGTTCAGGCGCGTCCGAGGCCAGAACGGGCGGATCGTGCTCTACCACGGCCGGCTCGCGTCCTCGGGCGTTGCGCGGGACGCCTGCAAGGTCGGCGGGGTGCCGACGGCCTTCCTGGAGTCGTCGGCCTTCGCCGCCGATCCCGTGGGCGTCGCAGCGACCGAGGCGTTTCGCGTGCTGCTCACCAGAGCCTGTCCGCAGCTCCTCGCGCCCGTCGAGCTCGTCGTGGACTCCGCGATGGGTCCGCGCGTGCTTGCGATGGTGGACCTCGAGTGCGAGCTTCTCGAGAGGGCGTGCTCGGCGCCCGAGGAGTCGCTCCTCGTGCGGGCAGCCGAGTTCGTGGCCGTGAGACAGCTCAGGTTCCTCACGATGGGCCCGCGGAGCGCGGACCGCGAGCTGTGGCTGGAGACGATGGAGGGGCTGCCCCGCTACATCGGCGACCGCGCCCGCGAGCTTGCGCCGCGGTATCAGGCCGGCGGCGCGGCAGGGCCGCAGAGCGCGGGGTCGCCACTGCTGCGCCGCGACCCGGGCGGCCGCGCCGACGCCGAGTGGTACTCGGCGGCCCGCTTCCCGCGGACCGGAGCGGGCGTCTGCGCGCTGCTCGACCGGCTGCAGCCCGGGTGGAGGCGGGAGGTGTCGGGACGGTGCGCGCGGACGTTCGACGTCCTGCGCGGCGCCATGCCGGACCCGCTGCCCAGGGCCGCGGATGTCTTCTCACGCATGGACCTCGACGGGCGCGTCGCAGCGAGGGCCGCCGCCATCGACGCGGCGAAGACCGGCGAGGAACGGCTCTTCGAGTCCATCACCGAGGGCCCCGGGCCCAAGCTCCACATCTCCACGCGACAGCTCTCGAGCGTGAGCGTGAGCCTCGACCGGCAGAACATGGTGTCCGTCGACGAGCACCGCGAGGTCCACATGCGGATCCTCAAGCTCGAGTTCTCCGGGGGCACGCATGTGTATCTCTCCGGCGAGCCCATCGCCGCCGAGCTCGGCGGTCCGTTCGACTACCGCCAGCTCACCGTCCGCTGGCCGCAGGACCTGCGGGTGACCGTCGACGGCGAGCCCGTGGCACTGGAGCCGGGGATCCGGAGCGCCGCTCGCAGTCTGGAGGTCGAGGGCGAGGGCGTCTCGGTCGAGGCAAGGGCGGGCGCGGTCGTGGTCGGGGAGGGGCGCATCACGCTCGTGCTGCACCAGTGACCGGGCAACCAATGCAGAGACGGGCCGCCGCAGCGACCCGCCTTTGCGCTCTCCCGTCGTCCGCGCGGCTGGCGCGCGCCTACCTGTACATGGACTTGATCGTCGTCCAGGTCGCCGGCGTCACGGGCGAGGGTCCCTGGCACTCAAGCGTCGCGTAGAGCGTGAGGTTGCCCGGGAGGCCGAAACCGCAGAGCTCCTGCCATCCCTGCCCCCAGTTGTTCCAGGACGCGCACGGACCGCACGACGCCCTGGTCGCCACCACTGCGGGCAGCTCGTCGCATGTGCTGTGGAACTGCAGGCTGGCGAAGAACGGCCCCGTGATGACGGGCGCGTCGCCCGGAAGCGGCACGGTGACGGCCCACAACCCTGCCGGACTGAACGGGCCGACCGTCGTCGGCATGGACGCGCACAGGACCTCGGACGGCCTCGGGCAGTCGGGCTGGCTCTGGTCTACGGCGAGGATCCTCGCGCTCACGCTCAGCGCGCACGAGTTCTCGTTCTCCCAGAAGAGGTACATCGTGACGGCGCGGGGCTTCCACCCGCCCTGGCACGAGGGGCACCGGCAGGGCTCGCAGAGCGCCGCATAGGTCTCGTTGCCCGTGAACCACTGGTCGACCGTCCAGTAGTACCCTCCGTTGCACGCCTCGCAGAGGTCGCCCGGGGCGCGCGTCCCCTGCTCCGTCATCTCCTGCTCGGTCGCGTGCAACTGGACGTACGGCCTGGCGGCCGCGCAGACCTCCTTGGCCCCCAGGGACGTCACGAGCGCGAGCGCGACCGCAACCAACGTCAGAACTGTCGTCGACATGGCACCTCCCGGTCGTGGTGGAGCGCCCCTTCCGGGTTGTCTTCCGGCGGAGCGCATGATACTCATTGCCTGTTGTCCCGGGAGGTTGCATGAAGCGTTCCCTTTTCCGCGACAAGGCCGGAGACACGGCGAACCGATGACAAACACAATTCAGGAATCACCTGGCGCGGGACCCAGGCCGCCGCGGGTCAGGCTCAAGGGACGGGAGGACAAGAGGCTCCGCGGGGGTCACCTGTGGGTCTTCAGCAACGAGATCAGGGACGTTGAGGCCCACGTCGAGCCCGGCGACGTGGTCCACGTCGTTGACGGCTTCGGCAGGCTCGTGGGGACCGGGTACATCAACCCGCACTCGCTCATCGCCGTCAGGCTCGTCTCCCGATCCAGCGTCGAGATCACCGAGGACTTCCTCACCAGGCGCATCGCCAACGCGCACGCGCACCGCGAGCGCGCGCTGCCGGACGGGACGCGCGCGTGCCGCGTCGTCTACGGCGAGGCCGATCTTCTGCCGGGGCTCGTGGTCGATCGCTACGGGGACTGCGTGGCCGTTCAGTCGCTCACCGCGGGGATCGAGCGGCGGCTCGACCTCGTCCTCGCGGCCGTTCAGCGCGTCCTCGAGCCGAAGACCATCGTCCTTCGGAACGACTCCCCGATGAGGGAGTACGAAGGCCTCGACGTCGAGAAGCGCGTCGCCGTGGGCGAGCTCGCGGGGCCCGTCGAGATCGAACAGGACGGGCACGTCTTCCTCGTGGACGTTCTCGGGGGGCAGAAGACGGGGTTCTACCTCGACCAGCGCGAGAACCGTCGTGAGACCTCGGCGCTCGGGAAGGACCGAGACGTCCTCGACTGCTGCTGCTACACCGGCGCCTGGTCGGTGTACGCCGCCGCGGCGGGCGCGACGAGCGTCACGCTGGTCGACTCGTCCGGCCCGGCGCTGGAGCTCGCGCGATCGAACTGGGAGCGGAACGGGCTGGCGACGCCCAACGAGCTCGTGGACGCGGACGCGTTCAAGACGCTCGCCGAACTCGGCCGCGCGGGCAGACGGTTCGGGCTCGTGATCCTCGATCCGCCTTCGCTGGCGCGGGGCCGGAAGCACGTGCGGGAGGCACTGAAGGCCCACCGCACGCTGAACCGGCTCGCGATCGCTGTGACGCGCCCGGGGGGACACCTCGTGACGAGCAAGTGCTCGCACCTCATCGAGAGCGAGGCGTTCATGAACTCGCTCGTCGGCGCCGCGCGCGAGGCGGGCCGGCACGCGCGGGTCATCGCGGTGCGCGGTCAGAGCCTCGATCATCCCGTGATCCTCGGCCTTCCGGAGACCGGCTACCTGCAGTGCGTGGTCCTGGAGGTCATCTGAGCCGTGGGGACTCCCTCGCACGTAGCGCTCGCCGCGGCCGGCGACCTGGACGAGCGGTGCCGCGCGGCCGCCGCGGCGGCGCGCCGGTGCTCGCTGTGTCCGCGCGCG
>Ga0194125_10001416_pt1 | contig 40519 bp, 39 predicted proteins | sample TA2KigC250mmetaG_FD_148626 | JGI IMG/M metagenome (GOLD analysis project Ga0194125, IMG submission 148626) | Freshwater microbial communities from Lake Tanganyika, Tanzania - TA2015034 Kigoma Deep Cast 250m | ecosystem: Environmental > Aquatic > Freshwater > Lake | place: Tanzania: Lake...
TTAGGAACGCGCTGGATGGGTTTTGATATCCCAGAATACGGTATCCATGGCACAACTGAACCGGAGTCTATAGGAAAACAGGCGACGAAAGGTTGTGTGCGCATGATCAATAAAGACGTAGAAGAGCTTTATTCTATCTTACCTGTTGGCACAGAAGTGACCATAATCGACTAATCCAATCTTACGATAAAATAATATGAATGGTTTAGATTTTGAAAAACCAATAGTGGAATTAGAAAGAAAAATCCAGGAATTAAAATCCTTTACTTCTAATAAGAAGATAGATTTAGGTTCTGAGATAAAAAATTTAGAGGATAAACTTTCCAAATTAAGAAAAGAGATTTATAGCAGTCTTTCTGCCTGGCAGAGGGTGCAAATTGCCAGGCACCCCAAAAGGCCCTACACGCAGGACTACATAAGCATGTTGATGACCGATTTTATCGAGCTTCATGGCGATAGGCTTTTTTATGATGATCAAGCAATCGTCGGAGGCGTAGCAAAGTTTAACGGGAACAAAATCATGATTATGGGCCATCAAAAAGGACGGGATACCAAGGAGAATTTAAAGCGTAATTTTGGTTGCGCGCATCCCGAAGGCTACAGAAAGGTCTTGCGGCTTATGGAAATAGCCCAGAGATTTAATTTGCCTATCGTTACTCTGATTGATACTCCGGGCGCTTATCCCGGAGTTGACGCAGAAGAGAGAGGCCAGGCTCAAGCTATTGCTACCAATCTTAGAGAGATGATTGATATCGCTGTTCCCATAGTGGTAATTGTAATCGGCGAGGGAGGAAGCGGCGGGGCAATCGGTTTAGGCGTTGGAGATAAAGTTTGCCTTTTGGAAAATTCCTATTATTCGGTGATTTCTCCCGAAGGATGCGCTTCAATTTTATGGCGCAGTAGCGCCAAGGCCCCGGAGGCCTCGGAAACACTTAAACTAACCGCCAAAGACCTATTAAATCTAGGAATTATCGATGAAATTATTCCTGAACCTTTGGGAGGCGCTCATCGCGACCCTGAAAAGGCGGCTAAGAATCTTGGAGAAACCTTAAAAAGAAATTTAGATGATTTAATTAAAATCCCGAAGGATAGATTGCTTCAGTTGCGTTATGAGAAATTCAGAAAAATGGGGATATACAAAGAATAAATGGAATCCATACAGAAATTAGTCATTTTAGGATTATTAAAATCTGGCCCGAAACACGGCTATAGTATAAAAAGCGAAATCAATAAAATACGAGACATTTTCGCTTTGGATAATAAGTCGATATATTATCCCTTAAGGAGAATGGAAAAACAAGGTCTTTTGGTTAAAACCAAGGGGCGTTTTGGGAAGCGGCCTGAGAAATACGTCTATAAATTAACTCCTCAGGGCGAAAGGCAATTCCAAGCACTTCTAAGCAAGAGTTTTTTGTCAATTCGCAGGCCGGCTTTCGATATTGATGTGGCACTATTTTTCTTACCTTATATAAAACCCCAAGAATTTAAGCGAAGCCTATCTTTAAGAGAAAGGGTTCTAAGAAGGATAGAGAATAACATGAAAAGTATGGTTAATTCTTCCGTCAGAAAATTGAATGCGCAGCATCTGGCAATAATCCAGCACAATTTAGACCTAATCGCCACAGAAATAAAGTTTCTCACCAACCTGACTAGCGCGCTCAAGAAAGCCTAGCCTCTATATCTATAACCTAAAGTATGTCAAAGAGTTTTTATCCAATAGCAATAATTTAGCTTGACAAAATACCCACAGTAAATATAATAAAGTTAATATAGTAAAATTTTACTATTCTCACCAACGTCAATCATAACAATAATAATGGACATAGCAAAAGCTTTAATCAAAACGGCAGAGAAATTCCCCCAAAAGCCCGCGATTATTTTCAAGGACCAGTCTATCTCTTTTTCTGAGCTAAAAACCATATCTTTTAAGTTGGCAAATAGCCTACAGAAAATCGGAATAAAAAAAGGCGATAAGGTTGCTATATATCTTCCGATATGGCCAGAATACGTGGTAAGTTATCTGGCCATTTTTTCTTTGGGGGCTACGGCTGTGCCGCTGGATTACCTTCTGACCATGGATGAGTTGGTATCTTGCCTTAGTCATTCCGAAACCAAAATCTTAATCGCCAAATCAAAAGACGACTTGTCTTTTCAAGTTCTTCAAAATAAAGTGCGGAGCCTTGAAAAAATAGTCCTCTGCCAGGAGGTAAAAGAGGGATTTTTGAATTTAGAAGAATTAATAGCAAAAGGAGAACCCGATTTTCTCGGCACAGAAATAGAAGATAATGATTACGCAATGATAATGTATACTTCCGGTTCAACCGGTAGGCCTAAGGGCGTGCTGAAGAGTTATCGCAATATGGAATCAGCTCCTATGGCGATGAAGCCCACGGTAGACATTGCGCATAAAGACACTGTAATTTGCTGTCTTCCTTTGTCCCATGATGGCGGATTCGTGTTTATCCAGGCAATGTTCTCTTACGGAATTACTGTAGTGATGATGGAAAGATTTGTTCCGATAGAATTCTTAAGGAATATTCAAGAATATAAAGTTACGTTTTTCTGGCTTGTCCCTTCGATGTTCTACGCCTTGTTGAATTTGAAAGAGTTTGAAAAATTTGATTTTACCAGCGTGACCAGAATCGTAGTTTTTGGGGCGCCGAGTGCGCCTGAGCCGCTAAAAAGATTTCATACCTATTGTCCTAATGCTGTTTTCCTTAATGGTTGGGGCATGACTGAAACCATGGGGCCTACGATAGTTTTACCTAGAGATTCAGATAATATAGCTAGTATCGGTAAGCCCTTACCGTGGGTTGAAATCAAGATAGTCGATGATAATGATCAAGAATTGCCTCTTGGAGACGTAGGCGAATTGGCTGTGAAAAGTTGGTGTGTGATGGTAGGTTATTACAAAGATCCAGAGGCGACAAATCAAGTCATGCGTAACGGATGGTTGCATACAGGGGATTTGGCTAAGATTGATAGCCAAGGCTTTGTTTATATCGTCGGTAGGAAAAAAGAGATGATTAAAGTTGGCGGGCAGCTGGTGTTTGCGCCGGAAGTCGAAGAGGCGATACATAAACATCCTAAAGTGGCAGAGGTGGCGGTTATTGGCGTTGCGGATAAGTTAAGAGGCGAGGTTCCCAAGGCATTTATCGCTTTAAAAGAGGGCGAAAGCGCACTCGAAGAGGAAATTCGCTCTTTTGCCAAGGAACATCTTGCCCATTTTAAAATTCCTCATTATTACCAATTTTGCGATAACCTGCCCAAGACCCGTTCAGGTAAGATTGATAAGGAAAGTTTAAGGAGTAAGCTCTAGAATGCAAAAGTTTCTTCATTGGTTCAGCCACGGCTTGATTAGATATCGATTCGGATTCTTGTCGTTATGCCTTATCATTAGCTTGTTTTTTGCTTACCAGTTAAAAGACCTATCCTTCAAAACCAACCTGGGAGATTTTTATCCCTTAAAACATCCATATCTTAAAATTCAAAATCGGCTTACCGAAATATTCGGCGGGCTTAATCAGGTTTCTATCGCCGTGGAAGTAAAAGATGGCACGATTTTAAATTCCGTTACCTTAGAAAAGGTCTGGCAGATTACCAATCAGCTATATCTTACCGAAGGAATCAACGCCGGCAGGATCGTTTCGCTCTCGGCAAGGAAAGTAAAGTACGTTGAGGCGAACGAAGAAGGGTTTAAGACTCAATGGCTTATGCATGATGTGCCCAAAACCGTCGGGGAAATAGAAGCTCTTAAATCTAGGATCCTAAAAAGCCCTACGGTTTACGGGCCTATGGTGTCAAAGGATTTCAAGGCCACATTGATTCAGGCGGATTTTGAATCCGATGTTGCCTCGCGCAAGATTTTTGATGAGTTACAGAATATAAAGAAACAATTTGAGGATGCAAATAACGCAATCTATATTTCCGGTCAGCCGGTTCTGCAAGGCTGGCTCGACTTTTATCTGCCGCGAATTGCCAGCCTGTTTATTATTACTTTATTAGCCATGTCATTTGTAATGCACTATGCTTTTAAATCAAAACGCGGTGTGATATTGCCTTTGGTATCGGCGACGATGGCGACTTTGTGGGGATTGGGCATGACCGCTATGTGCGGCTATAAGCTTACGCCCTCAACGGTGCTAGCTCCATTCTTGGTTTTTGCGTTGGGGGTGAGCCACTCTGTGCAGTATATTAAATTGTATTATGAATATATGAGCAAGCACAAACGAAATTCCAAAGCCGCGGCGATTAAAATCAGCCGTTCATTATTTATTCCAGCTTTTACCGGCTTACTTACCGACGGAATCGGTCCATTTGCATTATTGATTGTTCCCTTGGGGATGGTAAGGAGTTTAGCCATAGCTATAGGTTTCGGCGTAATCAGCATATTTTTTAGCACCATCATCTTGATACCTAATTTACTTTCTTTTATGAAACTGCCTAAACGCCTTGAGGTTATCAAAGAGGAAAGAGCGACCTTGACTAACAGGATATTGGCTTATTTCGGAAAACTCGCCGTGCATAAAAAATCCCGCAACATTGTTATCGCTACATTTTTTATATTGACCATTATTTCGGTCATGGGAGCAAGTCAGCTTGAAGTAGGTGATAAGAAGCCGGGCACATCCCTGCTTTATCCCAACAGCCCGTATAACTTGGCGGAAAAATTTATCAGCGATAAATTTGCCACTTCCGATCCTTACTACATATTAGTCGAAGGAAAATCCGAGAATGCGTTTTTTAGTTCTAGCGCCTTAAAAGAAATGGATAGCCTCCAGCGTTATTTGGAGAAAGAGGTAAAAGGGGTGGGCAGGACTTTATCCTTAGTCGAATATATCAAAGGCATGAACATGGCGATGTTTTCCGGAGACAGGAAGGAATTCAGGATTCCCGATAAAGATCAAACTATCGGAGAATACATATTTTTATATTCTTTTACCGCCTTTCCGGGAGATTTCGATCCCGTGGTCAATCCGGGTTATCAATATGCAAATATTAAAATCGACTTAAAAGACCATAAGGCGCAAACCATCAATGAGGCCTTGGCTAAGACAGAAGAATGGATTAAGACAAATCATAAAGATAAGGATATCGATTTTCAATATGCCGGCGGAACCATCGGGATGCTGGCAGCGGTTAACCAGCTATTGGCTCCGATGCTCACCAAGAGTTCTCTGACGACAACATTTTTGGTATTTTTGTGTTTAGTGTTTGCCTACGGTTCTTTAGTGTCGGGCTGGATTTTAATTATACCTTTGGTATTCAGGACTATGTTAGTTTTTGGGATATTAGGATTTTTAAAGGTAGGTTTAACTGCCGAGATGATCCCTATGGTAGCTTTAGGCATAGGTTTCGGCGATGATTTTGGGATTTATATTGTTTCACGAGTTAAGGAAGTGTTGCAAGAAGGAGGTGGTTCGCTAAAAGATGCAGTGATAGAGGCAATGTCTACTTCAGGGAAAGCCGTATTTTTTACCGGCATGACTTTGGCTGTAGGCATAGCCACATGGATGTCTTCAAGCATTCTTATGCAGGCGCGATTAGGAGCGCTCTTAGGATTTTTTATCTTTTTTAATGCTATCGGGACGCTCATTGTATTGCCGTCTATGATAATGACCGTTAAGCCTAAGTTTTTAGTGAGGAGATCGCGACGATAGATCGGGATATCTCCGAACTAACCCCGCCCTCTAAGCTGAAAGAAATGGGCGGGAGAACAATAATAAACGAACCCCTCTTTTCTACGCATAGTTTCCAAACAGAAAGCATAGAGGGCGGGGTTTAATTCGGCTCGTCACTTACGTTCGTTATCACTCCGTAAGTGACGGCCTCATTAAAGAAAGGGAGGAAAGTAATGAAGAAATTGATATTGTTAATATTGGCAGTATTTTTAATTTCTGGCGTTGCATTAGCAAGCGAGCTTGAATATTACAAGGTCTATCAGCCAAAAGCGGGCATGACCGCAGACGAGATAATGCAGATTAAATACCACAATAAGTATTCTTTGTTTGGTCATGATTACAGACTATCAAAATGTACAATTCTTTATGTTGAGAAAAATGGGTTTACACAGAAAAAAGAAGCCATAAGAGAAAGAATAGTTTTGGGTGGGAAAAACGGCGTGTCCTATAAAGATGTTGTCGTTTTGACAGAGCCAACCCAGGCAAAAGGCCTGGCAGTTTTGACTTGGACATATGAAGATCCTAATAGGGACCAGGATATCTGGCTTTGGATTCCGTCTTTGAAGAAAATTCGTAAGATTTCTGCGTCGGAATCCGATGATTCATTTATGGGAAGCGACTTTACCGTAGAAGAAGCTTCCACCCGTAAATTTAGTGATGAAACTTATAAACTAATCGGCGAGAAAAACTTCGCAGGGTATACCTTTGAGTACACCGGCGAGGTAAAATACAAAGGAACGCCTTGTTTTGTAATCGAGGCAACTCCTACGAAATCTCCTTGGTATTATTCTAAGAGGATTGTTTGGGTAGATAAAGAAACCGGCGGCAATATCTTTGATGAATATTACGACGCCAACGGAAAGCTTTTCAAGACGCTTTTTAGAGAATGGAATATATATAAACCGGAAACTAAAGGATATCCTAAACAGGATGCCTTGGAATGCAAGGATCTAAGGAGCGGACACCGCACGGTAATCCTAAATCAGGATGAGGCATATGATGTCGGTTTAAGCGAAAGAAATTTCACGGCGAAGACACTGGAAAGATCTAAATGGTAAAATTTAATTTCAAGAGAAATGTTGGAGGTGATTTTCTAATGAGAATAAGAGTTTTAATCGGGTTTATTATTTCTGTTATTGTTGTCGGCGCAGCTGGCTTGACGCAAGCGGAGGTAATTTCAAATTTCGTGGACAAAATTAATCCGTTTGAGAAATTGGAACTCGCAGGTTATTTGAAGAACGAGACTGCTTTCGGTTTCGCCGATGAACACGATGAGCTACAGAAATTCAAAAATGCTATCGATTTAAAAGGAAATTACAAACTTAACGATTCGGTGGAATTTTATACCAATATTAACTTTTGGTATGATGCTGTTTATGATATCGAGGGCAGATTCAATGATTTAACTGATAAGGTAAAGAAGTCACAATTAACCATGCCTGAAGATAAGCACATCATAAGAGAATTATATATGGATGTATACACCGACGCTGTTGACCTAAGATTGGGTAAACAGTTTGTAGTCTGGGGCACGACTGACGGTGTAAGGATTTTGGATTTAGTAAACCCTCTGGACTATAGAGAATGGACGTTAAAAGAGTTTAGCGACCTAAGGATCCCTCTATGGATGCTTAAGGCAGAAGGCGGAATTACTAAGAATAGCGGTCTGCAGCTTCTTTTGATCCCGGATTATGAGCCGAATTATTATCCGCCGGCAGATGCTCCTTTTGCGTTACGTGCAACCGTTATTGGTGCACAGGCTACACCCGGTGTAACCGTTAAAACCATTGAAAATAAACCGGAAAGAACTGTAGAAAATACGAAGGTTGGTTTACGTTGGCGCGATGTTATTGAGGAAGGTATGTTTAGCGGTTTGGAATACACCTTAAATTATCTGCATACATATGATTCGGCTGCCAGTTATTATGTTGCAGTAGCTGCGCCACCGCCCGTCATAACATTGAGCCGAAATGCAGAACAAATAGAGGTATTTGGCGGTTCATTCTCAAAGACTATTACCAAGGGTTTGGTCGGTGATTTTGGCAAAGGCTGGACACTGCGCGGTGAATTTGCTTATATATCTAATGGGGCCATGAATTACGGAAAAGATAAATACAATGATGGGACTGAAGACATTGAAGGCACGGTAGATGTTGATCAGATTAATTATGCCTTTGGTTTTGATAAAACCTTCCTGACGAATTGGCAATTTAGCACGCAATTTATTCAGCTGATTTCTAAGCCTAAAGAGGAATTTGATCAAAGTAAGTATACTCTTCTATTTGGGCCGACCAGGGGTCCTTTGGATAAATTTGAAAATTTGATTACTTTGAAAGTTTCCACTGATTTTATTCACGAGAGGTTAAAGCCGGAAGTTTTGGTTATTTATGGAGATGATAATGACTGGCGTATCAGCCCGAAAGTTAGTTTCGAAGTCAATGATAATTTAATACTTGCCGGCGGGATCCATATTTTCGAAGGACGTCCACAACATTTGCATGGCCAGCTTGATGATCTCGATCAGATCTTTATCGAAACCAAATACAGCTGGTAATTTTTAGAAATCAATAAGATAAAAGGGGAAGAAAGTTTTTTTCTTCCCCTTTTCTTTTTTTGTCCGCCAAATAGGCAAGCTAGAAACTTCTCAGCGCCTGCCGGACAGGCAGGGACAACCCCCACCGTTTTGTTTCGTCTTTGCGAGAGCAAAACGAAACAGTGGGGGTAAGCACAGGTGCCACGGGCTTGCCCGCGGGGCTTCCATTTGCTATAATAAACCAAGCTATGGCGACTAATATTTTAGGGATTTCGGCATTTTATCATGATAGCGCGGCGGCGCTAATTAGGGACGGAGAAATCATCGCCGCCGCGCAAGAAGAACGTTTCAGCCGCAAAAGGAACGATTCCAGTTTTCCTTGTGATGCGATTAAATTCTGCCTGGATTACGGAAAAATCGATATCTCAGGAATAGATTATATCGTTTTCCACGAAAAACCTTTTCTTAAATTTGAAAGGCTGTTTAAGACTTATTTTGCCTATGCGCCTTGGGGGCTAAGGTCATTTGTTAGCTCCGTGCCGATTTGGATAAAAAATAAACTTTTCTTAGGAAGCCTGATTAAATCTGAATTAAGGAAATTATCAGAGACAAAAGGCCCCGGAAATATTGAATCTAATATATTATTTACCGAGCATCATCTTGCACACGCCGCGTCTGGGTTTTATCCTTCGCCATTTAAATCTGCGGCAATCCTGACGATGGATGGGGCTGGCGAGTGGGCAACGGCAAGTTATGGCATCGGCCGGGACAATAATATTTCGCTTCTTTCCGAGTTGCATTTTCCGCATTCTTTAGGTCTACTATATTCCGCGTTCACTTACTATACCGGATTTAAGGTTAATTCTGCAGAGTATAAGGTTATGGGCCTGGCTCCTTACGGAGAGCCTAAATATGTCGGTTTAATATTAGAGAAAATAATCGATTTAAAAGATGATGGTTCATTTAAATTGAATATGGATTATTTTAATTACTGCGTGGGTTTTACTCTGACAAATGATAAATTCAATACATTATTCGGTGGGCCGCCGAGAAAACCCGAAACAAAATTAACCCAAAAAGATATGGATTTGGCAAAATCGATTCAGGTTGTTACCGAGGAAATCATGCTTCGCATGGCCAGGTATGTTTATAGCCAGACGAAAGAAGAGAATCTTTGTCTTGCCGGCGGAGTCGCTTTAAACTGCGTAGGCAATGGCAGAATTCTAAGAGAGGGCCCATTTAAGAATATTTGGATTCAGCCTGCTTCCGGTGACGCGGGCGCAGCAATAGGCGCTGCCTTGGATTTTTGGTACCGATATTTGGGAAATAAAAGAGAGCCTAAAAAAGAAGATTCCATGAAGGCATCGTTGTTGGGGCCGGAGTTTAGCGATGAATATATTGAGAAGTTTCTTAAAAAAGAAAATATTCCCCATGAGAAAGTTGGTAATACCGAAGAATTAATAGATAAAGTTTCAGGTTTAATCGCAGATGAAAAAGTTATCGGTTGGTTTCAAGGCCGCATGGAATTCGGCCCGCGCGCTCTCGGCGCAAGAAGCATTATTGCCGATAGCCGCTCAAGGCACATGCAATCAAAGTTAAATTTAAAGATAAAATACCGCGAGTCGTTCAGGCCATTTGCTCCGGTGGTGTTAGAAGAAAAGACGGGGGATTATTTTGAACTGGACGGAGAAAGCCCTTATATGCTATTGGTTGCTGCGGTAAGAAAGGAACGCTGCATTCCTATGACTGAAGACCAAAAATCACTGCCGCTTAAAGAACGTGTTGGTATACCGCGTTCTGATATCCCTGCGGTTACTCATTTGGATTATTCGGCTCGCATCCAGACAATCAATGAAAAACAAAACGAACTTTTTTATCGTCTTATCAAGAAATTTCAGGAGAAAACAGGTTATGCCGTAATCGTTAATACTTCCTTTAATGTCCGCGGAGAACCGATAGTCTGCTCGCCGGAAGATGCCTACAAAGGTTTTATGCGCACCGAGATGGATTATCTTGTGTTGGGAAGTTTTTTAATCGATAAAAAAGAGCAAGGGATGGTAAAACATAATATCTATTGGCAGAAGGAGTTTGAATTAGATTAATATGGAGAAAGACTTTAAAGAAGCAAATTTTTTATTTAATATTCTGTTGTTTATCTGCAGAATAATTTCTGTTGTTATTTTGGGGGTGTTTTTTTATTTGATTCTTACGCCTGTAGGTTTAGTGATGAGATGTTGCGGCAAAGATCCATTAGGTAAGAAATGGGACAAAACTAGAGGAAGCTATTGGATTAGGCGCGGATAAAAATAGATAGATCAACAAAGTAAGGCTAACTTTACTTTAGAAGTTAGCCTTTTCTGTTTTTGGTGCTGGAGGAGGGAGTTGTTTATCCCGAGGTGTAAAAATGCCGAAGGTGGGAGTCGAACCCACACGTCCGTGAGGACACTGGTTTTTGAGACCAGCGTGTATGCCATTCCACCACTTCGGCAAAAATTAATTTTATAATTTTTCACCGAGGGAAACCCGACTTTTGTTTTTCCCTCGCTTCGCTCGGGACTCCGCTCGCTAAAGCTCGCTCCGTGAGACTGGCGTGTATGCCATTCCACCACTCCAGCAAAAAATAAGTGGAGCTGGGGGGGTTTGAACCCCCGACCCACAGACTGCCAGCCTGTTGCTCTCCCAACTGAGCTACAGCCCCATGAATTTTCTAATTAGTGGGGCGTGTCCCGAGGGACTAGATATTTTATAATTATGTCCCGAGGGACAGCCTCTTTTTTAGCTTTAAAATGTAAAACCAATATAACATCTAAAAAATAAATTGTCAAATAATTCATCTTGCGGGGATTTGCCCTAGCACCTTTACCCGGGCGGGCGTAGGTTTAAGGTAAAAAGGTGCGGGATAAAATTCGGCCAGACAACTTATGTTCATTTCCTGCCTACCGTCAGGCAGGCATTCCATAAGTTGTGGCCTCATTTCACTTGACGAATAAAGAGTCGGTGTGTTAAAATCCCTTAAATGCGTCTAGGCGTCCACGTATCTATTGCAGACAAGATTTATAATTCAATTGATAGGGCAAAAGGGCTTGGTTGCAACACCATGCAGATTTTCAGCCGCAGCCCGCGTGAATTTAGGGGTATTCCGTTAAAGCTTGGAGATTGCGAAGAATTCAAGCGTAGGCGCAAGAAATCAAATATCAAGCCGATCTTTGTGCATATGCCTTATTTAGTGAATCTGGCATCCCCGGATAATAAGCTTTACAGGACTTCGATTAAGCTTTACATTGATAGTATAAAGGATGCAGATGCTCTTGGGGCCGAATATATCGTCACCCATATGGGGAGCCATAAGGGGAGCGGAGAGGAAAATGGCTTAAGGCGATTTAGCAACGCCATAGATGCTATTCTTGATAAAACCAAGGGTTCAAAAGTCAGCATTTTATTAGAAAATACATCTGGAAGCGGATTTTCTTTAGGACATAATTTCCATCAGCAAAAAATAGTAATAGACCAGATAGAAGATAAAAGTCGTATTGGAATCTGTTTGGATACTTGTCATGCCTTTACTGCCGGATACGATATTGCAACTAAAGAGGGCCTAAAAGAAACGGTAGCTCAATTGGATGGACAGGTCGGCCTGAAATATTTAAAATTAATACACCTTAATGATGCCAGGGATGATTTTGGAACTTTGCGCGACCGCCATGAACACATCGGAAAAGGCAAAATAGGCATGGAAGGATTTCGCAATATTGTAAATCACCCGAAATTAAAAAATGTGCCTTTTGTTTTAGAAACCCCGAAAGCGTCAGAAAAAGATGATATAATGAATTTAAAGGCGATCCGAAGTTTAAGAAATTAAAATGAGATATCTAGGAATTCTTAAATTCGAATCTTGAATATCGAAATCCGAAACAATTTTCTAATGACCAAAATTCCCATGACCCAAAAATACGTTTTGAAAATTAGAACATTAGGAAATTCGGATTTGTTTCGTGCTTCGGATTTCGTACTTCGAAATTTTAAATAAATCTGAACAAAGAGAATTAATATGAAGTATCCTTTCCAGAAAATTGAGAAAAAATGGCAGGCCTATTGGCAGAAAAATAGGATAAACCAGGCGGTTTTTTCTAAAGATAAGCCAAAATATTATTTGCTTGAGATGTTTCCCTATCCGTCGGGAAAACTACATATGGGCCATGTCAGAAATTATACTATCGGAGATGTCCTGGCCAGATTTAAAAAGATGCAAGGTTACAATGTCTTACATCCTATGGGATATGATGCCTTTGGACAACCGGCAGAGAACGCCGCAATAAAAAATAAAGCCGATCCCGCCAAATGGACCAAGCAATGCATTGATTGGATGCGCGAAGAAATGCAACAGATGGGTTTTTCCTATGATTGGGACAGAGAAGTTGCAACTTATCTTCCCGAATATTACAAATGGAACCAGTGGATATTCCTAAAGATGTTTGAAAAAGGTCTGGCCTACAAAAAGGAATCATTGGTGAATTGGTGTTCCAGTTGCCAAACCACACTAGCCAATGAAGAGGTTATTGACGGTGGATGCTGGCGTTGTCACACCAAGGTTGAACAAAAAGATTTAGAGCAGTGGTTTTTGAAGATTACCGATTTTGCCCAGCGCCTGTTAGATGATCTAAAATTCTTGAAAAACTGGCCAAGCCGCGTAATCACTATGCAGGAGAATTGGATTGGTAAAAGCATCGGCGTGGAAATTTATTTTCGGCTATGCGATAAAGGCGGCAGGCCAACTGATAAAATTATTCCGGTATTTACCACGCGCCAAGATACTATTTTTGGGGCAACCTATATTGTGCTTGCGCCCGAGCATCCTTTGATAAAAGAAATCATTAAAGGCCTGCCGCAAGAAAATAAGGTTTTGGAGTTTATCGAGAAGGTTTCTAAAGAGACTAAGACTATCCGTACCGCCGCTGATGTCAAAAAAGAAGGCGTATTTAGCGGAGCTTATGCTGTTAATCCCGTCAATAATGAAAAAATTCCTATTTGGGTAGCAGATTATGTTTTGATGGAATACGGCACTGGAGCAATCATGGCTGTTCCTACCCATGACCAGAGAGATTTCTTGTTTGCCAAAGAGCATAATTTACCAATGCGGATTGTTATCCAGAATCCCGATGAACCAAATTTAAAAGTAGAAGATTTAACTTGTGCCTACGAAGGAGAAGGAAACCAGGTCAATTCCAGCCAATTTAATGGAATGCATACCAGCCAGTCCAAAGAAAAAATTGCCGACTGGATGTCCGCCAATCCACCAAAGTGGATTGGCCCGGCTTCGCCGAAGGCTTCAGCCGAGGCGAGCGAGATCTCGCACGACAAATCTCACGGAGATTTGTCGGAGCGGAGAAGAGAAATAATGGGTAAAAAAACCACCCATTGGCGCTTGCGCGATTGGCTGATTTCCCGCCAGCGTTATTGGGGCACGCCCATTCCAATTATCTATTGCGATAAATGCGGAATAGTAGCAGCCCCCGAGGAAGATCTTCCTGTGCTTCTGCCGCAAAAAGTTGCGATTACCGGCAAAGGTGGCAGCCCATTATCAAAAGTAGAGAAATTCATCAATTGCAAATGCCCTAAATGTAAAAGCAATGCCCGTCGGGAAACCGATACCATGGCTACATTCTTTGACTCATCCTGGTATTTCTTAAGATTCTGCTCGCCCAAATACGCAAAAGGCGTTTTTGATAAAGAGGAAGTTAGCTACTGGATGCCGGTAGATCAATATGTCGGCGGCATTGAACATGCGATATTGCATTTACTTTACTCCAGATTCTTTACCAAATTTTTTAACGACCTTGGACTTTTGGGTTTTTCCGAGCCTTTTATCCGCCTTCTTACTCAAGGTATGGTTTTAAAAGAGGGCGAGGTCATGTCTAAATCCAAGGGCAATGTCGTTGACCCGGATATTATTATCAAAAAATATGGGACAGATACTTTGAGATTGTATATTATTTTTGCCGCGCCTCCGGAAGATCAAATGGATTGGAACGAACGCGCCATTGAAGGCTCTTGGAGGTTTTTAAATCGCGTCTGGAATCTGATTGAGAATTATGAATTTAAAGGAAACGATTCGTCTTCATCAGAAGATAAAGAATCGAAAGATTTAAGACAGAAAACACACTTAACAATCAAAAATGTTACCGATGATTTAGCCAAAGATTTTCATCTTAATACCGCGATTAGCAGCATCATGGAATTGGTAAATGCCATCTACGTTGTGCTTAGTAAAAATAATAACAATAAGTCCAGCGACCTAGCAGTAAAAGAGGCAATTAAAACCGTTATTTTGCTGCTTGCGCCGTTTGCTCCGCATCTATCAGAAGAGATGTGGCAGAGAATCGGCAACAAAGGTAGTATCTTTAAAGAATCTTGGCCGAAATTTGATTCCAACGCCATAAAACAAGACACAATCACTTTTATTATTCAGGTAAATGGAAAAGTGCGCGCCACAATGGAATTGCCTGTCGATATCGACGAGGAAAAGCTCAAAGCTACCGCTTTAGCAGAGAGTAATGTCGAAAAATGGGTAAAAGACAAGACGATAAAAAAGGTAATTATCGTCCCCAAGAAGTTAGTTAACATCGTTGTAGGTTAGCTCTGTCGCCTGCCAAATAATCCGTTTCGTTGTTTAATTTAACCAAACAGGAAATATTAGTTTTAGGTTTTTTAGGCCTTGCCGCGATCTTGGGCATAGGAGTAAATTTTTATGCCCAAAATTTTCAACCCTTAGAAACATCCGCCTTTCTTAAAATCAACATAAATAAGGCCGATAAAGATGAATTTATTGAGTTAAAAGGCATCGGAGAAGTCTTGGCCGCTAGGATCATCAAGTATCGAGATAGATATGGGCCCTTTAAGAAAATAGATGATATCAAGCGCGTATACGGGATAAACGAGAATAAGTTCCATCAAATAAAAGAATATCTGACCATGGATTAACCTATGAGAAGACCATTTGTAGGAATCTGCGTATTCTTTATTTTAGGTATTTTATCGGCCAAGTTTATTCATATTAAATTTATCGTCCTTTTTATCCTTACGGTATTATTTTTTGTCTGTAGTTTTTTATCATTGAAGCTGAATCCGCGGTTTAAATTTATTATTTTTGCTTCTTTTTTTCTTTTAGGTGTTTGCTTTTTAAAGAATTCAGAAATATTGCCTAAGAATCATGTTGAAAAATATATCGGCTATAAAGGAAGATTGGTTGTTGTGAAAGGCAAGGTTGATACTGGTCCGGTAATCAAAGACATGGGTTCTTTCAAGAAGACTTCTTTCGTTCTTGATGCCAGACAAATACAATATCGCGGAGTTTGGCATATAACTTGCGGAAAAATCCTGGTAAATAGTTTTCAAAAACAAAAGATTTCCTACGGACAGGAGTTGATTTTGCAAGGTAAGATTTATAAGGCTCCGAAACTATCGATATCAAAAAACTTTGATTACAGAGAATATTTAAAACGAAAACAGATTTTTGGTATATTAAGCGTAAAAAGAAATAGCCCCCTTGAGATAATTAGCGAAAACCGCGCAAATCCCGTTAAGGGGTTTTCTTTAAAAATCCGCAATAAACTTAGCAGGCAAATCGATAATTATCTTCCGTCGGTAGAGTCTAGTTTGCTGCGTGCTATGCTTTTAGGCGAGCGGCAGGATATTCCAATGCCCATAAATGACATTTTTGTCAAGACCGGCACGATACACATTTTAGCCATAAGCGGCTTGCATATCGGAATCATTGTTTTTTTGATTTTGATTTTATTGAAGGTAATGCGCATGCCGCGAAAGCCCAGGTATATTACAACAATGTTATTTTTGATAATGTATGTTTTTATTACCGGAGGCCGTGTTTCGGTAATACGCGCTACAATTATGGCGATAGTTTTCTTGGGAGGATTTCTTTTTGAAAGAGAGGCCGATATTCTGAATTCATTAGCTTTGGCCTGCCTTTTGATCTTAGGTTTTAATCCCCGTCAATTATTCGACGTGGGATTCCAGCTTTCTTTCGTCAGCGTTATTAGCATAGTGGTATTTTCTCCCAAAATCTATTCGCTCTTAAGTAATTTTCCGATAAAGAATAAAGTATTGAATTTTACCTTGCGTTCTGTCTCTGTGTCTTTAGCGGTTTGGCTAGGAACTTTAGGGATCATTGCTTATTATTTTAATATTGTTACACCCATAGCTGTTATAGCTAATTTGTTTATAATTCCATTTATGGTAATTGTTTTTGCGCTGGGATTGTGTTTTATTGTTATAAGCCTAATCTTTCCTGGGTTTGGCGTTATATTTGCGGGTTCCTCCGGCGCATCATTATTTATCCTGGTTGAATTCGCGCGTCTATTGAGTAGGATACCGAACGCCTATATTTTCCTATATTCCCTATCCCTAATTACGGTTTTTGTATATTATATTCTTTTATTGAGCTTGTTTTATTTACCCAATTTTATATCTTTGACACAGTTATGGCAAAACCGTGAATAAGTTTGATACATTCGGCGGCCTTTGACGGATTCGTCAAAGGCCGCCCTCAGTATCAACCCTGAGCCACTTACAATTTAATAGCCCATTTAGAATAAAATCTTCAAAAGCTATTTCGTTGAGCTTGGATTATCTTAATTTATCGAAGGGTTGACAAATTCGTATAAGTGTGGTAATTTAGGCTTACTGTCTAACAAATCCTCAGTAGTCAAAATATTAAGGAAAAATGAAAAGAACTTTTTTAATTTGTTTAGTCGCATTTTTTGTACTATCTAGCCAGGTCTATGCTTATTGGATTTGGACTCCTGAGACGCGTAAATGGTTAAACCCCAAATATTCGGTCAAAGAAACCCCCAAGGCCCAACTTGAATTCGCTAAAGGTTTTCTTGATCAGGGGCAATACAAAAAAGCCAATAATGAATTTCAGAAGTTAATTAATTATTATCCTAAAGCTGCTGAAGCTGCCGAAGCCCAGTATTATATGGGAGAAAGCTTAGAAAAGCTTGGTGAGCCATACCAGGCCTTTAAGGCGTTTCAGAAAGTAATTGATAAATATCCTTTCAGCGAAAGAATTACAGAGATCATAGAAAGAGAGTTTAAAATCGGGGAAATGCTATTGGAACAAAAAACAGGCTTTTGGCAGCATCTTTCCGGCTATGAATATCCTGTCGTAGAAGTTTTTCGCGCTGTTATAGAGAATGCCCCTTATAGCAAATTTGCGCCAGCTTCATATTATAATATCGGTTTGTTTTTAAAGGAGCTGGGCGGTTTTCCCGAGGCAAAAGTTGAATTTGATAAAATTGTCACGGAATATCCCCAAAGCGAGTGGGTTGATAAAGCGAAATATCAAATAGCGCTGTGCGAATATAAAGCGTCTCTAAAGCCGGACTATGACCAGACTAATTCTAAGAGCGCAACGGAGAAATTTGAAGAAATCCTTAAGTCAAATCCCGATACAGAATTATCCCAAAAAGCCAAAGCGACGGTATCCGAGCTAAAAAATAAAGATGCGGAGAGTAATTTTATTATCGCGAAATATTACGAGAAGCGCAAGCTGATAGATAGCGCAAAAATATATTATAGGTATATAATTGAAAACTATCCGGATAATAAATGGGCTGCAAAGGCACAGGAAAGACTGTATATCATAGAGAAAAAATGAGAGTTATTGCATTTATTCTAATTTTAAGTTTTGTCAGCGGGTGCGGTTATACTACCCGTTCAATGATAGACCCTAACATAAAAACTATCTATATAAAACCGTTTGAGAATAAGATTGATTTTGGCACGCAAGACAGTGTTTACAGCAAGCTAAGGACATATTATCCTAATTTGGAAACGGATATAACTACTGCAGTTGCAAGTAGATTTCTTTTTGATGGCAATCTGAAAGTTGTTAAAGAAAATGATGCCGATGTTATCCTGAAGGGCGAATTAGTTGAATACCGCCGAGACGTGCTCAGATACAAAGATGATGAAGATATAGAGGAGTACCGCCTGAATATCGTCGTCAACATATCTTTGTGGAACACGAAAGAAAATAAAATTATATGGCAAGAGAATAGATTTACTGGCGAGACAACCTATTTTACTTCCGGTAGCAAAGCTAAAGCTGAAAGCACTGCGATAAAAGATGGCATTACAGATTTAGCGCGCCGCATTGTCGAGAGGGCAATCGAGAATTGGTAATAGATGATTTATTTATTTTTAGGAACAGATGAGATTTCTAAAGAAAGAAAATTACAGCAGCTTAAACAGGAAATCCTCAAAAATAGCCAAGACGCGTTCGATTACGAGCGTCTGTACGCTAAAGAGTTAACCCCTTCCATTTTAAACGAAGCATTTTCACGAATCCCGCTATTTGCCGATAAAAGACTGATTTTTATTAGAGATGTGGATAAACTAAGCGCCTCCTCTAAGGAAAAGCTTCTTTCCCTGATAAAAAATCCAAATCCAAAAATCCTCCTGGTGCTAGATACTCAAGTTTCCGAACTAAAAGAGGCCTTTCTTATTAAGATTGCTAATTCCTCCAAAGTCTTCCATTTTGGCAGAGAGAAAACATTTAATGCTTTCGACTTGGCCGATGCGATTAAGGCAAAAAGGACCCAAGAAGCCTTAAAGATTTTCTCTATTATTCATCAAAAAGGGGAGCATCCTACAAGGATACTTGGCGGGTTATTTTGGTCTTGGAGGAAAATGAAAAGGTTTTTAGACGCTGATAATTTCAAGCGCGGTGTAGAATTATTTTTAGAGACTGATATAAGTATTAAATTTTCTAGACTTAAACCCGAAATAGCTTTGGAGATTTTGATCGTTAAGCTATGCCTTTTATGCGGCGGGTAAATTGGGATTTCTTTCTGGCGGCGGTATTCTTATGGATTATCCCTTTCGCAGCTGCTCTGTCTAATTTAGAAATTATCGTGGAGAAGAAATCCTGTGCCTCTTTTGCCTTTTTAGCGGAAACTAAAGAGAGGAATTTCTTTATTGAATTCTTTAGATCTGTCTTTAATTTTATATTGTGCAGGCGTTTTTTCTTATCTACGCGTAATCTTTTTAGTGCTGTTCTTCTCTGTGGCAATTTTAATGCCCCCTTTCTTGTTCAAATATATCAAAGGACTTAAAATATGTCAATTAATAAATCTATTATTAAATCCAGTTACGTAATCAGCGCCGGGACGGTTTTTTCTCGGATTTTAGGATTTTTCAGGGATATTGTTATAGCCGGATTGTTGGGTACAACCCCTGGCGCCGAGGCGTTCGTCGCCGCTTTTAGGATCCCCAACCTTTTTAGAGACCTGGTGGGAGAAGGGGCGGTCAATTCAGCGGTTGTCCCTGTATTTTCAGAATATATAGTTAAAAAAGACAAAGATGACTTCTTGATTCTTGCCAATATAGTCTTTTATTCGTCCTTATCCATCTTAACTATAATTACTGCGCTGGGCATTATTTTCTCTCCTTTAATCGTCAGGCTGATAGCCCCTGGATTTTTAAGGGAGCCATCGACTTTTAGCCTTACCGTTAATTTAACGCGCCTGATGTTTCCATACTTGGTCTTTATAGGCCTTACGGCTTACGGGACGGGGATACTTTTTAGCCATAAATCTTTTTTTGCGCCGTCTTTTTCTCCCGCCTTATTGAATATTTCTTTGATTGTCAGCGCACTATTTGCTTCGTATTTTTTTAAGGAGCCGGTTTATGGTTTGGCTATAGGTGTATTAGTGGGCGGTATATTGCAGCTCGCTTTCCAGATCCCGTATTTACATAAAAATGGTTTTAGTTTTATCAAGATAACTACATTAGCACATCCCGGGGCAAAAGCCATTTTAAGGCTTCTTATGCCTCGCGTATTTGGCACGGCAGTATACCAGCTTAATATTTTTGCTGATACGATCTGCGCTTCGCTTGCGTTTATAGTCGGCCAGGGTTCGATTGCGGCGATTTATTACGCCAACCGCATAATCCAATTTCCTCTGGCGGTTTTTGGCCTTGCCATTGCCTCGGCCGCTTTGCCGACAATGTCGCGGCTTGCCGCCGAGCAGAATTTGGATGAATTAAGAAATACCGTTTCGTTTTCTTTGCGTAGCATATTTTTGATTATGATGCCATGTTCTGTAGCGCTTATGGTTCTTGCCGGACCAATAATTAGATTATTATTCCAGAGAGGCCAGTTTACCCCGTACTCCACCGTGATTACATCTTCTGCGCTTTTATTTTATGCTCTGGGGCTTTTTGCCTTTGCTGGAGTCAAGATTTCGGTTTCTTGTTTCTATTCGCTCAAAGACACTAAAACCCCGGTAAAGGTCGCGGCTTGCTGTCTTATCCTTAACGTTTTATTAAACATCATCCTTATGTTTCCGCTTAAAGTAGCTGGGCTTGCGCTAGCCAGCAGTATATCTGCCGTTGTAAACTTTTGTGTGCTTAGTTACATCCTACAACGAAGGATAGGCAGGTATATCCAGGAGAATTTTGTTTATTATTTCGCAAAGCTCGCATTTGTTTCTTTGATAATGGGCGTTGCGATTTATTTGTTATGGTTTAGGTTCCTGGTATTTTTTAATATGCCTTTGCGATTTATAACGGTTATCTTGTCGGGGATAGTCGTATTTGTCTTGGGCTGTATCGCCTTTAAAATAAAAGAGATAAAAGATTTAATCGGATGGTTCTTGAAAAAACAATAAAAAGCCTTCCTGATTCTTGCGGCGTTTATCTGATGAAAGACAGAGATGGCAAGGTTATTTATATCGGCAAGGCCATCTCTTTGAAGAAACGGGTCGGCTCTTACTTTAAAAAGAACCAGATTTCTTCAAAACAGGATGCGTTAATCAAGCAGGTTAAAGACATTGATTACATCCCTACCGCATCAGAAATCGAGGCGCTTTTATTAGAAGCCGATTTGATTAAAAGATTTAAGCCTAAATATAATATCAGCCTTCGGGACGATAAAACCTTTCCTTTCATAAAGATAACCCAAGAAAAATTTCCTGCTATTTCCATCTGCCGGCCAAAAAACAAAGATAATGCTTTATGTTTTGGCCCTTATACTGACAGCCAGGCAATAAGAGAGCTGATAAAAAGAATCCGCAAAATCTTCCCATTTAGGTCCTGCCCTAAAATGCCTAAAAAGGCTTGTTTAAATTTCCATATTGGATTATGTCCGGCGCCTTGCATCGGTAAAATTAATAAGAAAGATTACGCGCAGAATGTAAGGAGCATCTCTTTGATTTTGAAAGGCAAGCGAGAATCATTATTTAGAATCTTACAGGAAGAAATCAGGATAGAATCCGATAAAAGAAATTTTGAAGAAGCAGCCAAATTAAGGGACCAGATGCTGGCTTTGGGCTCAATATATTTAGGAGGTTATGTTAACAATTTCTTAGAAGAGGCGAAGCAATTGGCCCAGATACTTGGGCTTAAGAAACTTCCCTTTCGGATAGAGGCGTTTGATGTGTCTAATATATCCGGCAAAGAGGCGGTGGGCTCCCTGGTTTCTTTCTGGCGAGGATCGCCTGATAAGAATAATTATCGCCGTTTTCGCATAAAAGAATCACAGGGACAAATAGACGATTATAAGATGTTGGCCGAGATTACGCGCAGGCGTTATGCCAGATTAAAGAATGAAGGCCTTGTATTTCCCGATCTGATACTTATTGACGGCGGTAAAGGGCAGGTTTCGGTAGTGAAAAATGAGTTGGATAGATTGCATTTAGACTTACCGCTAATAGGCATTGCTAAGTCAGAAGAAAAGATTTTCTCGTTCAACAAAAGAAATCCCATAAAGTTGCCGCTGAATAACCCTGCCTTAAGACTTGTTATGAGGATACGGGATGAAGCACACCGATTCGCAATTTCTTATCATCATCTTTTAAGAAGGAAGAAGACATTTGAAGAAAAATAAGTTTACCCCGTTAGAAAGAAAACATCTAATGGGGCTTACTAATTTCCAAAAGAAGGTTTTGAAGGTTACAAGTTGCATCCCTTTGGGCCAGGTGCGTTCTTATCAGTGGGTAGCTAAAAGAATAGGTAGCCCCAAGGCTGTGCGCGCGGTCGGGAGAGCACTTAAGAAGAATCCGTATCCTATTATCATACCTTGCCATCGCGTGATTCACTCTGATGGTTCTTTGGGCGGATATGTTAAGGGCAAAGAACTAAAGATGAAGCTTCTTTTGCTAGAGAAGTATATCGCTGAAATTATCAAATAAGCTCTTGAAAGTTTGCTTTCAAGGTGCTATAAAATAAATGACGACACAACTTAGCGAACGGAAGTGAAGCTAAGTTGTTTGTCGGAATTTACCCCCACACCAATTTTAGAAACAGTGCCGGGATTGAATTTTGTGGGTTTAGAAGAAGGATAAGCGTTTTTATATAAAAAATATGCCCCATTACTAAAATTGGTGTGGGGGTTCAATTCGTGCTTACCTGTCTACCGACAGGTAGATAACTTACGCTTCTTTCAGCCGCGTAAGTTATGCGCTCATTAAAGAAGGAGAAACAAATGAACATAAAAGATTTCTTTAGGATAATGAAAGAAAAGGGGGCCTCAGATTTATTTATTCGTGCCGGAGGCGTTCCGCGCTTGAGGATTGACGGTAAAATTTGTCCTTTGGGTGATGAAATTATAAGCAGACAAGATTTGGAAGAAATAACAGATGAGCTTATCGCCACCGAAGAGCAAAAGAAGCTTTATAAAGAAAATTTAGAGGTAGATTTTGCCTATTCTTATGACGGAGTAGGAAGGTTTAGGGTGATAATTTTCTTGCAGAGAAGCACGCCTTCGTTAGTCGCAAGATACGTGCGCGAAGATATCCAAACATTCGAAGATCTAAACCTGCCTGCAGAACTTCTTAAAAGATTTTCTATGGAAGATAGGGGCATTGTTTTGCTTACTGGTCCGGCGGGCTGCGGGAAATCAACGACCGTCGCCAGCATGGTTGAATATATCAACTCCAATTATCAAAATCATATCGTTACAATTGAGGATCCAATAGAATTTTTATTTAAGGATAAAAAATCCATTATTAATCAGAGGGAATTGGGCCTGGATGTCCCCAGCTATCCCGCAGCGTTAAAGCATTTTACTCTGCAGAGCCCGGATGTAATATTTATAGGCCTGATCAGAGACACCCAGACTATGCACGCGGCAATATCGGCGGCAGAGATGGGGGTTTTACTTTTATCCACCTTTCATACAATTAATGCAATACAGACACTTGAAAGAATCGTTAATTTCTTCCCTCCGCATTTACATGACGAAGTAAGGATACAGCTTTCTTTGGTTTTAAAAGGCATTGTATCGCTTAGGCTTATACCGCGCAAAGATTCTCCGGGAAGAATTCCTGCCTGCGAAACAATGGTTTTAACACCAACGGTGGCTAGGATCATAAGAGAAGGAAAAGTCTGGGAGTTAAAAAGATTTATGGAACAGGGCGAAATGTTCGGCATGCAGACATTTAATCAGTCATTGGTGAAACTGGTTAAAGCCGGGAAAATCAGCGAAGAAGATGCGAGAGACTCCTCGGACAGCAGGGATGAATTCGAATTAGAGCTAAGAGGTATTAAAAGAGTCTAGAGAGTATTTTCATAAAATCTATTGGAGGACTTAATGACTAACGAAGCAAAACGGCAGCTGGATACACTTAAGTTAAAATTGGAGCAACTAAGAGGTTATCTTTGAGATAGAAAACAAGACTAAGCGCATTGAAGATTTACAGAATCAAATGTCCCACCCGGGATTTTGGAACGACCAGCAAAGCTCGAATAAATTGGTTCAAGAACTAAAGGGGTTAAAAGCCATCGTTGATTCCTGGCAGAAACACAAAGAAAAAAGCCAGGAATTAGAAGAGCTTATTGAAATTTCCGACCCAGACGACCAGTCGTTTTTAAATCAGATAAAAAAAGAAATAGATAATTTCAGTCAAGATTTGTTAGACTTGGAATTAAAATCTATTCTTAGCCAGGAATTTGATGTTAATAATGCTATTCTCAGCATAAATGCCGGCGCCGGAGGGACTGAATCTTGCGATTGGGTAAGTATGCTTCTTAGGATGTATACACGTTGGAGCGAAAACAAAGGTTATAAAATACAGACGACCGATATGCTTCCTGGAGAGGAGGCCGGAATAAAAAATGTAACCTTGAGGATTATCGGAGCTTATGCCTATGGGTATCTAAAAGCAGAAAGGGGAGTGCATAGATTAGTGCGAATTTCCCCTTTTGATTCCAATAAGAGAAGGCACACTTCCTTTGCTTCCGTTGATGTGATTCCTGAAGTGACGGAAGATATAAAGTTAGATATCAAAGAAGAAGATTTAAGGATTGATACTTATAGGTCTTCGGGTGCAGGAGGCCAGCACGTAAATGTCACGGATTCGGCGGTGAGAATTACTCATCTTCCGACGGGTTTAGTGGTAACTTGTCAAAATGAGCGTTCTCAGCATCAAAACAAAGAAACCGCGATGAATATCTTAAAGGCGCGCCTCTATGAATTAGAGAGAAGGAAAAAAGAAGAGAAGTTGACTTCGCTTGCCGGGGCAAAGCAGAAAATTGAATGGGGCTCGCAGATTCGTTCGTATGTCATGCAGCCATACCAAATGGTAAAAGACCATAGGACAGAAGTCGAAGCCGGGAATGTGCAGGCAGTTTTAGACGGCGATATAGAAATGTTTATTGTGGCATATTTAAAGAAACCAATGAACAATAAATAAAATTTCTAAGAGGAGTAACTAATGGAGGCAATAAAAATTTATTTAAGCGAGAGAGATATCCCAAAACAATGGTATAACCTGGCGGCAGACCTTCCTACGCCTTTATTGCCGCCGCTAGGGCCCGACGGAAAACCGATTACGCCTAATATGCTAGAAGCGGTCTTCCCGGCAAATTTAATCGAACAGGAAGTCAGCTCAAAGCGCTGGATAGATATACCCAAAGAGATTTTGGAAATTCTCTATCGCTGGAGGCCGTCGCCTTTGCGCCGCGCAAGATATTTGGAGCAGTATTTAAAAACACCTGCCCGTATTTATTATAAAGATGAAAGCTTGAGCCCGCCGGGGAGTCATAAACCAAATACAGCTATTCCTCAGGCTTGGTATAATAAGCAATTCGGGATTAAAAAATTGACTACTGAAACCGGCGCTGGCCAGTGGGGAAGCGCCCTTGCCTTTGCCACTAATCTTATGGGCCTAGAATGCAAGGTTTTTATGGTCAGGATTAGTTTTGACCAAAAGCCCTTGCGTAAAATTATGATGAAGCTTTGGGGCGCGACTTGTGTAGCTAGTCCAAGCAGCGAAACAAAAGCCGGAAGAGATATCTTGGCTAAAATTCCTGATACTCCCGGTAGTTTAGGTATCGCTATCGCAGAAGCAGTAGAAGAAGCGGTATCAGATAAATCAGGCAAGACCAGGTATTCTTTGGGCAGTGTATTGAATCATGTGCTTCTCCACCAGACGATTATCGGCCTTGAGGCCAAGAAGCAGCTGCAAAAAGTCGGCGAGAAGAAAGTTGATGTTGTAATCGGATGCGCTGGCGGCGGAAGTAACTTCGCGGGATTATCATTTCCCTTTGTCTGCGATAAGATACACGGAAAGAAAATCGAGATCTATCCGGTTGAGCCAACGGGTTGCCCGACGATGACTCGGGGGCCATTCACATATGATTTCGGGGATGTGGCTTGCCAGACGCCGCTGCTCGCCATGTATACCTTGGGCCATGGATTTGTTCCCGCCCCAATTCACGCAGGAGGGCTTAGATACCATGGGATGGCGCCGTTAGTCAGCCAGGCTATCGTCGAGGGATTAATAGCCCCGCGCGCATACAATCAGATAAAATGTTATGAATCGGCTATTCTGTGGGCCAGGACTGAAGGCTCGGTCTGCGCTCCGGAAACCAGCCACGCCATCGCTTGCGTCATTGAAGAGGCGCTCAAGGCAAAAGAGGAAGGCAAGAAAAAGGTAATATTGTTTAATTATTCCGGACACGGGATTATGGATCTGGGCGGATATGATAAATTTATTTCCGGACAGCTCCAGGATTATTCCATGTCGCAGGATGAATTGAATAAATCTTTGGAGTCTATAAAAGATCTCCCCAAGGCTCCATTAAATAAATCTGGACGATGGTCAAATGAAGCCACGACTTAGCGAACGAAGTGAAGCTAAGTCGTAAGGCTGAATTTGCCTCGGCGAATATGCCAAAATTATCGGAGAGAATTTTGGCATAGCTTATGAGCCGAGAAGATAAATAATGTTTACCCCTCGCGTAAGCATCCCAAAAATCTCTTCGATATTTTTGGGATACGCTTCGGGATTAATTCGCGCTTATAACTTACGCTCCTTGCAGTCGCGTAAGTTATGCGCTCATTAAAAGGAGGCAAAATGAGCTTTAAAAAGAAAATAGGTTTTACCTTAAACGAACTTATAATGGTTGTAATAATAGTTGGTATTTTGGCAGCTATTGCCATTCCTTCTTATTACAAGACTGTCCAGGTAGCTCGGGCTAAAGAAGCAAAGAGTGCTTTACGGTTAATCCAGGCAGGGCAAAAAATATACCGTTCTAAAAATCCCGGTTATTATGATAGTGACAATATAACGGATATTAATACTAATCTCGGGTTAGATCTCGAAGAGAGCTATTGGGATTATCGTGCCAATAGCGCTACTCCCATAGGAACGGCTAAGTATCCATTAGCCTCTCCTACGGTATGCTATCAGATTGGTGTAAGCGGAGATGCAATTTGTTGTCCAACCTACACATGCCCAGAGTAATTATTTTAAGGCGCTCTCTTAAACTGCCAAGGATTTATTATGAAATTTATCTGTCCCACCTGTAATAAAGAAATGCCGAGGGAATTGCGCGTTATAATTCCTCATACGGAAGAACATATCATGGAGGTCATTACAAGGAAGCATCCGGATTGGGTCAAGAAAGATGGGGTTTGCAAAAGATGTCACGACTATTATAAAGATGCGCTTAATGCACCCTAAAACTATAAATCATAAAAACACAGGTTTAAAATAAAATGATTAGCATGTTTTTTAAGAAAATTGTTCGCAGCTATTCCGATAAGTTTATAAATTCGCTTAAGCCGAAGCCAAATATCTATCTTTCCGAAGAGCAGCCACTTGAATCCATGCAGGATATAAGAAAGATGGCTAAAACCGTTTCCTTGATAAATAGCCTTGAGGATAAAATAAAAAATCTTTCGGATGACCAGCTTCGCGCCAAGACGGAAGAATTCCGGTCTAAGATAAAACAAAAAACGCTTAAGGCAGAAAACAAAATCAAAGAATTGGAGGAGTTTTCTAATCAGAAGTTTGATATAAGCCAAAAAGAAGAAATAGAAGAAGAGCTAGTAAAAGCAAAAGAAGATTTAAAAATTATTACCCAAGAAGTTCTTGAGGAAATCTTACCCGAGGCCTTTGCCGTGGTAAGAGAAGCCGGCAGGCGTACAATAAATATGCGCCATTTTGATGTGCAGCTTGTGGGCGGGATAGTTTTGCATAAAGGCAAAATTGCCGAGATGGCCACGGGCGAAGGAAAGACCCTTGTAGCCACCCTGGCAGCGTATTTAAACGCCTTAACCGGGAAAGGCGTCCATGTGGTTACGGTAAACGATTATCTTGCCAAACGCGACAGGGAATGGATGGGTCCAATTTATGAATTCTTAGGCCTTTCCGTCGGAACTATCCAGCATGATATGGATGCCAAATCCAGAAGATACGCCTACAATTGCGACATTACTTATGGGACAAACAATGAATTTGGTTTTGATTATCTACGCGATAACATGGTCATTAACAAAGAGGAGATGGTTCAGAGGCCTTTTTATTTTTCCGTGGTTGATGAGGTTGATAGTATTTTGGTTGACGAGGCAAGGACCCCGCTTATTATTTCCGGCCCGGCCGAGGAATCAACCGATAAATATTATATTGCTCAGCGCCTGGTCCATCAGCTTAAAGGCAGGCGTATCACCGAACAGGATCAGATAGATGCAAAGTATAAGGGCGAAGATTTATCCAAAGGTTTTGATTATATTGCCGATGAAAAGGCAAATACTATTTCTTTGACCGAAGAAGGAGAAATTAAAGCGGCTAAATTATTAGGAATAGATAATCTTCATGAAATGGATACTATGGAGGATAGGCACCACGTGATTCAGGCGCTTCGCGCCAAGGAGTTTTTTGAATTAGACGTGGATTACGTGGTAAAAGAAGGCGAGGTTATAATAGTAGATGAGTTCACTGGAAGAATGATGCCGGGTAGGCGCTGGTCAGACGGACTGCATCAGGCGGTTGAGGCCAAAGAAGGATTAAAAATCCAGCGCGAAAACCAGACATTAGCCACGGTCACATTTCAGAATTATTTTCGTATGTATGAAAAATTATCCGGCATGACCGGCACGGCTTATACCGAGGCTTCGGAGTTTAAAGACATCTATAAATTGGATGTTATAGTTATCCCTACCAATAAACCTTTGGCGAGGACAAATTATCCCGATTGTATCTATAAAACCGTAAAAGAGAAATTCAATGCCGTAGTTGCTGAGATTGAGCAGTTATTTAAAATGGGCAGGCCAATATTGGTCGGCACTATTTCAATCGATAGGTCAGAACATCTATCTGAATTACTAAAGAGAAAAGGCGTGCCGCATCAGATCCTGAATGCAAAATATCACGAACTGGAGGCGCAGATTGTCGCCCAGGCCGGAAGATACCAAGGGGTAACCATAGCCACCAATATGGCCGGTAGAGGTACTGATATTATTCTAGGAGGCAACCCAGAATATATAGCCAAGAATTTATTAAAACAGAAAGAGTTAGATGTAAATAGCTCCGAGTATAAAAATGAATTCCAGCAGTTATTGGGTAAGTTCCAGAAGCAGACTCAGGATGAGCATAAGAAGGTTGTGGACTTAGGAGGCCTCCATGTTATTGGCACCGAACGCCATGAAGCTCGCCGTATTGATAATCAGTTGCGCGGCCGTTCCGGAAGGCAGGGAGACCCAGGCTCTTCCAGGTTCTATGTTGCCCTGCAAGATGATTTGATGCGGTTATTCGGCTCGGACAGAATTGCGTTCATTATGGATAAATTCGGGATGGAGGAAGGCCAGGTAATCGAACATCCAATAGTAAGCCGAGCAATAGAGATAGCCCAAAAAAGAGTAGAACAGCATAATTTTGAAATCAGAAAACAGCTCTTGGAATATGACAACGTCATGAATAAGCAGCGAGAGGTCATCTATGGCCTGCGCAGAAGAACTCTTGAAGGCAAAGACCTTAAACCCTACATTATGGATACAATCGCAGACGTTACGAACATGGTTTTGCAGCAGTATCTTTTTGTGGAAGGCGGGCTTGAGCCGGATATAGAGGGCTTAAAAAGGTATATAAAATTTAATTTGAATTATGAATTAAAGATAAAAGATGAAGAGTTGCTAAGCCTGTCAAAAGAAGATGCAATGGATAAATTCCTGGCTGAATTGACGGCTTTTTATGAAGAGAAAGAAAAGAATATCGGTCAAGACAATATGAGGCAGCTAGAGCGCCTGGCGCTTCTACAGATTATTGATTCAAAATGGAAAGACCATCTATATGCCATGGACAATCTTCGCGAAGGCATTTCTCTTCGGGCCTACGCCCACCGAGATCCGCTCGTCGAATACCAGCACGAGTCATTCAATATGTTCCAAGAAATGTATGATTCGATAAACGAAGAAGCCGTCCAGGCGATATTCAAGATTCAGGATGTGTCTAAAGAACAGGTAAGAAGTATATTCATGTCATTGCCGCAAGAATTTATCCATAGCGAATTCTCAAGCATTTCCGAAGCCAAGGTATCACAAGATAAAGTTTTGCCAAAAAAAGAAATCTCAAAACCTCAAGCCTTAAGTCCTGAAGCGGCACAAAAGGTCGGCCGTAATGACCCTTGTCCCTGCGGTAGCGGGAAAAAATATAAAAAGTGCTGCGGTAAATAAATCAACCCATTCGACGCACCCCGTGCTAAAGCACGGGGTTTGCTCAGGGTTGATACAGAGCGGCGCTTTTGAACCCCGCCTTAAAAGGCGGGGGGGATAGCGCCGTCGAATGTATCAAAAGATGAAAAAAACAAATTCGTTATTACTTTGTTTCATTAGCGCGATTTTGTTAGCTTTGCCGTTTTTTAGCTTCCGATTTTGGTTATTGTGCTGGGTAGGTTTTGTGCCATTTTTCTTGCTACTTAGAGATAAAACTGCGTTAAAGTCATTCGCATGGTCTTATTTTTTAGGTTTTATATTTTTTGTCAGTATACTTTACTGGTTAATTCACGTGACCATGCTGGGCTGGATAGTTTTAAGTGTTTATCTAGCTTTATATCTCGGGATATTCGGTTTAATATTTAATTTCTCCAAGAAATTAAAAAGTTCTTATTTTATTTTATTTATCGCGAGCGCCTGGGTCTGCGTAGAGTTTTTTAGGTCAATTTTCTTGACGGGTTTTCCCTGGGCCTTATTGGGTTATTCGCAGTATAAAAATCTTTTCATTATACAGATAGCCGATATCTTCGGGGTTTATGGGGTATCGTTTTTGGTCTTATTGACTAATGCCGCTATTTATAAGGCATTAGAGAACAAGAAATCTCGCATTAAATATTGTTTAGTCGTTTTTATAATAATTGCACTTACCTTTAGCTATGGATATTTTCGTCTGAATCAGAAGCTTGCCGGGGAAAATCTGCGCGTTTCGGTTATCCAGGGCAATATTCCTCAAGATGAAAAGTGGCAGTATGAACTTATGCCTTATATTTTAGGCAAACATTTGACGCTGGCAAGGCTTGTTTCTAAAGAAAAGCCCGATATTATAATTTGGCCGGAGACATCTATCCCTGGGGCGCTAGAAGAGGAGCCCTTATTATTCAATAATATCATTTCTTTGGCCAAGGATATAGAGGCAGATCTTTTAGTAGGCACAATTTCTGCCAGGGGTGGCTCATATTACAATAGCGCTGCCCTAGTTTCAAAAGAAGGCAAGATAATAAATCGTTACGATAAATTACATCTTGTTCCTTTCGGAGAATATATTCCTTTTCCTCGCCTATTTTCTTTTGTTTCCGATATCGCACCGGCTCCTATTGGAGATTTTGCATTTGGCAAAGAATATACTGTTTTTTCTTTGGATGAGAATAGAAACAAAACTTTTTCTGTGCTTATTTGTTTTGAAGATTTATTTGCGTATCTTTCCAGGAATTTTGTCAATAGGGGAGCAAGATTCCTGGTGAATATAACTAATGACGCCTGGTTCAAGAAGACCGTTGAACCCTACCAACATCTTCAGGCATCGGTTTTCCGCGCAGTAGAAAATAGAGTCTGGGTAGTGCGCGCCGCAAATACCGGAGTATCTTGTTTCATCAATCCTAATGGGAAGATTGTTTCCAGCGTTCAAGATAAAGATACGCAAGAAGAAATATTTATATCCGGTTTTAAAACCCAAGATATTTCTTTAGACAAAAGAACAAGCTTATATTCAAGAATAGGGGATATATTTGTATTGTTCTGTTTTGTTTTCTTTCTGGGTGTTATCTTATTAGAGAAAATTCGGCGTCATTAAAGAATAGGAGGCGCTATGGATATCAAGGTTATCGCGCTTGAAAAACCAGAGGATGTAAATATTATTATCGGGCAGGCTCATTTTATCAAGGCGGTGGAGGATTTATACGAGGCGTTAGCCTGTTCATCTACTTCGATTAAATTTGGTATTGGTTTCTGCGAATCATCGGGTCCATGCCTGGTTCGTTCCGAGGGCAATGATGAAGCATTAAAAAAAATGGCTGAAAGCTCGGCTTTCAGAATCGGCGCAGGGCATAGTTTTGTTATTATGCTTCGTGACGCCTTTCCTATAAATGTTTTGAATGCCGTAAAAAACGTCCAAGAGGTTTGTTCGGTTTATTGCGCAACGGCCAATTCTGTTGAAATTTTATTGGCTGAGACTGAGCAAGGGAAAGGAATATTGGGTGTAATTGACGGTTCTAAGCCTAGAGGCATAGAAGCGGATAAGGATATCAAGGCCAGAAAAGATCTGCTGCGCAAATTTAAATATAAGTTATAGTAAATACTATTGTTATAAAAGAAATTCTTCTTGAATTTGCCGTCAATTCTGTTATAATCAATTTCAACTTTTGAAAATATATGGGCTTTAAGAAATATAAAAAATTTTTTGAGCGTAGATTAGGCCGATACGGCCTTTTATTTAGCTTTTTGATATTTAGGATTTTACCGGGGAAATCAATTTATGGCTTTGCTGATTTTGTGGCTAAATTAGGCTTTGTAATCGCCGGTAAGAAACGTAAGCACGCCTTAGAAAGTTTAAACATTGCCTTTGGTAAGGAAAAAGATTCAAAAGAGCTTAAACAGATTGCCTTGGCTTCTTTTGAATATATGGCGAGAGGTATTTTAGAACTTCTTTATTTAATAGAACATCCTCATCTTATTAGCCGGAAAGTAAGCATAGAAGGCAAAGGAAATTTAGATAAGGCTATAGCTGAGGGTAAAGGTGTTATTTGTGTAACTGCGCATTTCGGAAATTTCCCTTTGATGCTTTTTAAATTTGCCTGCGATGGTTATAAGACAAATTGTATTATGCGTATTATGCGCGATCAGCAGGTCGAAGACATATTCAATAAGAAAAGGACGGATGCGGGGATAGGAACGATTTATAGTCAGCCTCGACCGGAATGCATAAACAAGAGCCTTAAAGCACTTCGTAATAACGAATTGCTATTTATACAATTAGACCAGAATTTTGGGACAGGCGGCGTGTTTGTTGATTTTTTCGGGACAAAGGCAGCGACTGCTACAGGCCCCGTTATATTTGCGATGAGGACTGGAGCGCCGATATTGCCGATGTTTATGGTGCGTAACAGAGATAATACTCATAAGATGATAATCGAACCGGTGCTTCATTTAGAAGAAAAAGCTACTCGCGAGGAAACCATCGTAGTAAATGTTTCCCGCATTACAAAGATAATTGAGGCTTATATAAGAAAATATCCGGAGGAATGGGGCTGGATTCATCGTCGCTGGAAGAGCAGGCCCACCAAAGAGACAATGGCGGGCAGGCCGGTTTCTTAGTTAAACATAGATTATTTAAAAAGGAGGTAGAAAAGTGGCAGAGGAAAAGAAGAGTGTTTTGGGGACGGTTTTTAAGCTGATTTTGGGCATTGCCTTTATAGTCTTAGGAGTCATGGCCGTTGCTGGTTGGTGGGCTAGTTTAGTAGAAGTTTTAAAGGCTGCATTAGGTTTGTTTTTGATTTTGGCAGGGTTGATTACCTTAGCTATTGCCAAAGAATAATCAATTAGACTACCATCAGTTTCTTCTGCTAAAGGGTGGTTTTGGGCAAATGAGGTCCTAGATCACCCTTTAGTATAGTATGTCTTTATCCGATATAATCTTTATTTTACCATTTTAAAAATAGGAGAAAGAAATGATAAAACAACAAATCTTAACCAAAGATTTAATAAAAGACAAACTAATTTTAAGAATCCTGGGGATTTTTGTATTTACTATCTGTACCGGATTAGGCGCTTTTGTACGCATACCTTTACCGTTTAGCCCGGTTCCTATAACCCTGCAAACATTCTTTGTTATTTTTTCCGGATTGGTTTTAGGTCCAATAGGTGCCGTAAGCCAGATTTTGTACATTCTTTTAGGGGTTTCTGGGTTGCCAATTTTTACAAATTCCGGTTTTGGGTTTTTTTATCTTTTAGGACCAACAGGTGGTTATCTATTCGGTTTTGTTTTAACAGCTTTCTTGATAGGTAGAGCCTCTAGAAAACAAACAGATAGCTTTCAACCGCTTTTAAATATTATTTTGGCTTCTCTTTTGATCCTGCTTTGCGGCACAGCTTGGCTTGCATTCTTATTAAAAATTAGTTTTAATAAGGCATTCTTATTAGGCGCCCTGCCTTTTGTTCCCGGAGATATTATCAAGTCGATATTGGCTTATTCTATTTATAAGAAGATAGAATTTAGGACCAAAGAAATATTTTAATACTTTACAGGAGGGGAATATGGCTGTAAAAGACATACTGGTTAAGAAAGTTATCACTCTTAGTCCAGAGATGAGCGCCGGCGAGGCTCTGCAAAAGTTACTGGAGAAAGAAATCAGTGGCTTGCCGGTTGTAGATACAAACAATAAACTGGTTGGTATGTTTACTGAGAAATCTATTTTAAGGGCGATTTTACCCAGTTACGTTGAGAAGGTTGGTCATTTTGTATACGATGCAGACTCTAAGAAATTAGCGGAGAAGGTCCAAAGATTAAGTCAGATAAAAGTAAGAGACATTATGCGTAAAGAAGTAGTCACGGCTGGCTTAGAGACACCTTTATACGAAGTCGCGAGAATCATGCTTATCCAAAAGATAAGAAGAGTACCCGTGGTCGATAAAGATAATATAGTCCTAGGCATAATTGCGCGTCAGGATGTATTAAGGGCTTTAGTAAAAAATAAGGAATTAGGTAATGACTAATAAAGCAATGCTTTCTAAATTTGTTATTCTTGTTGTTTTGGCTATGACCGTTGGATTTCTATCGACTTTTATAGGAATGCAACAAAATCAGGCATTGGCTATTTCTATATTTCTCTGCTCTGTTATGGGAACGCTTTTTTTCTGGGAATTCCGTCTTAGCTTCGCATTTTTGGGCACCAGCCTTCTGCTTCTTTTTAAAACAATTGACTTAAAAAATGTAATTGAATTCGCATCTTTGGAAATAATACTTTTTTTAGTAGGCATGATGATTCTTATCGGGCTATTAAAAGAATCAGGATTTTTCGCTTGGTTGGTTACTCTGTTGATTCGGAGAAAAAATCTTACCGGAAGACAATTTGTTTTTTCAATTTGTTTTATTTCATCGTTGCTTGCCTGCGCAGTAGACGAAGTGACATCTATAATTTTTATGGTTGCGGCTATTTTAGAGATATGCGATTATTTTGAAGTCGATCCCATTCCTTTTATTTTGACTTCGATCCTTGCAACCAATATCGGCAGCGCAGGTACAGTCTTGGGCAACCCCATAGGAATTTTGATCGCTACTAAATCCGGTCTTACCTTCGAAGATTTTATTCTTAAGGCGTTTCCTTTAATGATAGTTTGCATTATCGCCCTCATCGGCATAATATTGATTTTTTACAGAAGGCAGATAAAAGAATTGGACCAGAAGATGAAAGAGTCTGCTGACAACGAAATATTTATTAAGCTTATATCAATTCCTCCGGAAAAAAGATTAAGGATAAGTTTAGGTATTTTTGGGGTAACGTTGTTGTTTATAGCCCTACATCATCGATTTGAGATTATTTTAGGCCTTGAAAATAATACAATACTGTTGATTATGCCTTTAATATCTGCCGCCTTGGTGATGATTTGGCAATGGAGAAAAGCCAGAGAATACGTTGAAAAAGATGTGGACTGGTGGACGCTTTTGTTTTTTATGATGCTTTTTGTCCAGGCCGGCACACTAAGATATACCGGAGCCACAGATGTTTTTGCTGCACGATTAGTTAATTGGGCAGGGAACAATCCGTTTGCCCTAGTAACTTCAACATTATGGATATCTGCTATCGGCTCAAGCATTTTAGATAATGTGGTATTGGTGGCGGGATTTATCCCCGTAATCCAAGGTTTTAAAGATTTCGGATTTAGTCTGCCGGCGCTTTGGTGGGCGCTTCTTTTCGGTGGCTGTCTTGGAGGCAATATCACAATTATCGGCTCAACCGCCAATATCGTTGCCTTGGGTATTTTAGAAAAAGAAGGACTAAAGAAGATTAGTTTCTTGAGATGGTTTAAGATTGGATTGATTGTGGGGGTAGTCACCACCTCAATGGTTTGGTTAGGTTTAACTGTTTTGCCTTACTATAAGTAATTAAAAAAGGAGTCAAATGAGGACGAGACTTATGGAGCGTAAGCGAACATAAGTCTCTGTCCGAATTTGACCCCCACACCAATTATTTGGATTAGAAGGAGGGAAAGTTGTTTTATATTTATGTGATAAAAAGTAAAAAGGATAAGGATTTATACATAGGTTTTACTAATGATTTAGAGCGTAGAATTAAAGAACATAACAATGGCTTAGTTTTATCTACTAAATTGAGAAAACCATTTGATTTTATATATTGTGAAGGATACAAATCTGAAAAGGATGCTCGAAAAAGAGAGCTAATTTGAAATTAAGATCAAAAGCCTTCGCCCAATTAAAAAAGAGAATTATTGATAGTTTGAAATAATTGGTGTGGGGGTTTAATTCGCAGACGTCCGCCAATGAAACAATGGCGGACTATGAGTTACGTCATTCTTCGGATGACGTAACTCATCTGCTCATTAAAGGAGTCGTTATGGCTAGAATTCGAGGATATTTTATTACGGGGTTGGCAATATTCTTACCAGTTACCATTACCATTTATATTCTGGTGGTGGTATTTAGGTTTTTTGATAGCATCCTGGGGAGGTTTATAAATTTCTTCCTGATGGAGAGGGTTGGATTCTATATTCCTGGCTTGGGGATAATCCTAAGCGTTTTAGTTATTTTTATTTTGGGATTTTTCACTAAACATTTCTTCGGGAAAAGAATTTTCCCGGCCCTAGAACGTTTCTTTCTGTTGAAACCTCCCGTCGTAAAGCATGTTTATCCGGTTATCAAGAAGATTATAGATTTTGTTATGTCTAAGGAGAAGCCTTCGTTTAAGAGGGCTGTTTTGGTCGAGTATCCTCGCAAAGGTATCTATTCTATCGGTTTTGTTGCAAACGAAGGCATGAAAGAAGCTAAAGATAAAACGAGTCAGCATGATTTGTTGAACGTATTTATTCCCAGCACTCCCGGGCCCTGGACAGGGTATTTTATTGTTGTCCCGGAGAAAGAATTGATTTATTTGGATATTAGTATCGAAAAAGCTTTTGAAATGGTAATCTCGGGTGGAGTTATTAACCCGGAAGATATTAAAAAAGAACACTCCTAACTTAATATTAAGTTTATTTTTATCTTTTTTATTTTTATGTTAAAGAATATAAAACTTGTTATTTTTGATCTCGACGGCACTATAGTTGACGCCTACGATGCAATTATAGATAGTTTTAATTATATGATGAAGAGATTGCGCCTGCCGGCGGTTGATCCTTTGGCTATCCGCAGGGCCGTAGGTTGGGGCGATAAGATGTTATTAAGCCCCTTTATGAAAAAGGATATTCTGAATAAAGCTTTGGATATTTATCGGCCACACCATAAAGTTTCTTTATTGAGAAAATCTCATCTTATTTATGGAGCCAAAGGGGTTTTAATGTACTTGAAGGCTAAAGGATATAAACTAGCTGTTGCCAGTAATCGGCCGAGGGAATTCTCTAAAATATTGATTAGGCATTTGAAGATTGATAGTTTTTTTGATTTTATGTTATGCGGCGATCAATTAAAAAAGGGCAAACCTGATCCGGAAATAATTATGAAAATCATGGATTTCTTTTCCGTATCAAAGAGTCAGACTGTTTATATAGGAGATATGATAGTTGATGTTCAAGCAGCCAAAAGAGCCAGGGTTAAGTCGGTGGCCGTCTTAACCGGGTCGAGTTCCCAAGAAGAAATACAAAACGAGAAACCAAATTACATATTTAAGGACGTAAGAAACCTTAAAAACATTTTATGATAGTTAAAAAAAGATTAATTGAAGTAATCCTGGTTTTTGTATTGTTGATATTGATTGCCTTGGCGATAAATGAGGCAAGGTATATAAACAAAGTGGAATTCTTATCGCCGGTGATTTTTAATACCGCGCCAAAGTTACGTAATGATGTTTACGGCAAGGGGCATTTTGGCGCCAGGCGTAATGGCGGAAGAAAACATGCCGGGGTAGATTTTCTGGCGGAAGTAGGAACTGATGTAGTCGCGGTTCGATCCGGATGGGTCATAAATGCCGAATTCCACCGGGGACTTGGTAATTACGTAGAAATCCAGCATTCAAAAAATTTGATTACTATTTATGGGCATCTTTCGCAGATTTTAGTCAAGAAAGGCCAACGTGTTTGTCAGGGCCAGATTATAGGTAAGGTAGGAAAAACCGGGAATGCAAATTACAAAGCTATGTTGCCGCATTTACATTTTGAAATAAGAGTCAACAAAAGACCTATCGATCCTATGGAGCACTTAACAGATTGTAACGTGCAAAACGAATAGCTCTTATTGTTTATAAGAATATGTTTTTATACGGAAAGAATTCAGTTTTGGAACGAGTAAAAAATAATCCTAAAAGCATAAAAAGGATAATTGTACAGGATAATTTTGATGACTCAAGGATAACGGAGGCCATAAAATTATCAAAGCTTCCTTTCGAGCGGGTTGCGGAAAATAAATTACTCAGGATAAAACGCGCTGACCGCTTGCAGGGCATAATTGCAGAGGTCGATGAATTTAAATATGTAGATTTTAATGATCTTTTATCCGAGGCAAAAGAAAACAATAAAACTTTAATTTTATTAGATAGCCTAAACGATCCCCATAATCTCGGGACGATTATACGTACGCTCGCTTGTTTCGGGGATTTCGCCGTAGTTATACCCAAACATGAGTCCTGCGAGATTAACGAGACGGTTTTGCATGTTGCTTCCGGGGCAGAGAATTTTATTCCGGTGTCAATAGTGACTAATCTTTCCACATCGTTAATCGCGGCAAAAAAAGAAGGTTTTTGGGCCGTAGGGGCAGTCGTCGACGGAGGTAGCGACATTAACAATACGGAGTTGACTTTTCCTCTGTGTCTGGTTCTGGGTTCTGAGGGTAAAGGAATCCGTCCCGGATTAGAAAAACAGCTTGAATTAAAGGTGAAGATTCCTATGGCCGGGGCATCGCTTTCATTTAATGTTGCCATGGCTTGTTCAATTTTCGCTTACGAAATAAACAGGCAGAAGAAAAGATGAAGAAAGACAGAAAAATAGTTGATTTTTTAAGCGAAGCAGGCCTTCTCAAATTTGTTAAGCGTTCTGGTTGGTGGGTGCTGGGTATAAAAAATCCGGAAACTGTAGCCGAACATAGTTTTCGCTGTGCGGTTATCGGGTATGTTTTGGCAAAAATGGAAGAATCTGATTCTAATAAAGTTTTGATAATGGCTCTTTTTAATGACCTGCAGGAAGCGCGGATAACTGATATGCATAAAATGGCCCAGCGTTATATTGAATACCAAAATGCCGAAGACAAGGCATTTAATGAACAAATTGGTTTGTTGCCAAATTCCATGAAAGATGAATTGTCTAAATTGCATAAGGAATATAGAAACCAGAAAACCAAAGAAAGTATCATCGCCAGAGACGCCGATATATTAGAATGTTTAATCCAGGCTAAGGAATATTACGAGCATGGTTTTAGGCAAGCCGTGAAATTCATGAAGAAAGCCCCTGAACATCTTAAGTCTAAAAGCGCTAAGAGGCTCTGGAAATTGGCAAAGACCAAAGATTTAAATGTTTGGTGGGAGTCCCTAAGCGATTTTAGGCGCTAGTATAAACAAATTAAAGAAGAAAGGAGAACAAATGAAAGACAAATTGTTCATTATTGCCATCTTGTTAGCGACGGTCAGTATCGCAATAAACTCATATATAACTGCCAAGAATACTCAAACCTTATTGATAAAACCGCAGATAGAAGAAATCATGCTCAAGCAAACTGCGATAGAAAAGAAATTAGCATCAATAGAAGGGACTTTGGTAAAAATTAAAGCCCCTTTTGATTTTTTAGACAAAATGAAACCGCCTCCGGCGGAAGATTTTAGCAAAGAATATAAAATAGATATAGGCAGTTCGCCTGTTAAAGGCAGGAAGGAAGCAAGGGTAACTATTGTAGAGTTTTCTGATTTCCAATGCCCCTTTTCCAAAAGATTCCATGCGGTTATCGTAGATGTGCTTAATGCCTTTCCCAAGGACGTTAAATTTGTCTTTAAGAATTTTCCTTTATCTATGCACCCACAGGCCCGTTCAGCCGCTAAGGCTTCTTTAGCGGCAGGCGAACAAGGAAAATACTGGGAGATGGTAGAATTATTATTCCAGAACAATCAAAATTTATCCGACGATAAATACAAAGAATTAGCCGGACAGTTGGGGATGAATGCAGAAAAGTTTATGAAAGACTATAAGGATAAAGATGCCGAATGGGATAATCGTATTAAAGAAGATATGGCCGTAGCTAATGCGGTGGATGTGCGCGGAACCCCCACATTTTTTATTAATGGCATGAAAACCATGTCCAGGGATTTGGAGGGTTTTAAGGGGCAGATAGAACATATTTTAAGAGGTGATGCAAAATGAAAA
>Ga0194125_10001421_pt1 | contig 40480 bp, 30 predicted proteins | sample TA2KigC250mmetaG_FD_148626 | JGI IMG/M metagenome (GOLD analysis project Ga0194125, IMG submission 148626) | Freshwater microbial communities from Lake Tanganyika, Tanzania - TA2015034 Kigoma Deep Cast 250m | ecosystem: Environmental > Aquatic > Freshwater > Lake | place: Tanzania: Lake...
TTATTGGGGACCATCCGCATTTTTTAATTCGCTTCATTTTGCGGTTTTTATTATTGGCGACTATTCACGGTTACTTTTATTTGCGTCCCTTCGCGGTTTCTTTTTTAATTTTTCTGTTCCATATGAGGTAGAATGGTATTCCAATTAGAACAAGAGCAAGTCCTATTCCTGCGTCACGCGGTTTTTGGATAATTGTTACAACCACAAGTACTACGCAGAAGATAATAAAAATTATGGGAATATACGGATAACCGAAAACTTTATAAGGCCTTGGTGTATCCGGCATTTTTTTCCTTAGCACAAAGACTCCAATAGCACCCATTCCGTAGAAAATAAATGCTGCAAAAATCAGCATATCCGTCAGCTGGTCAAAAGTTCCCGAAAGTACAAGTATAGAAGCCCATATTCCCTGAATAATCAGAGCAATATGGGGAGTTCTGAATTTCGAATGACATTTACCAGCCGGGCGGAAAAACAGTTTATCGTTTGCCATGGCGAAATATATCCTCGAGGAAGCAAGTACCGTGCCGTTTGTTGTTCCGAAAGTAGAAACCATAATAAGTATGGAAATAAAGACTGCTCCGGCAGTTCCGAGGAATTTTCTTATTACCTCAACAGCGATAATGCTATGCGGATTTTCCTTCGAAAGTTTTATTATTTCTTCTACGGGCATAATATACATATATGCAAAATTTGCAAGAAGATATACTACAATTACTATAGCCACACCAAGTATAAGTGATAAAGGTATATTGCGTTTTGGATTTTTTATTTCACCCCCGAGAAACCCGATATTATTCCATCCGTCATAGGGCCAGAGGGCTGCAAGCATAGCAGCAAACATAGCACCGAATAATCCGAGAGATGTATTATATTGAAAATTATCCGCTTCGAGTACCGGCGATACATTGGATATTTGTCCGTCACTGATTGTGAAGGCGAAGAACACAATAAGAACAATGCCGAGTGTTTTTAAAACAGTAAAAAAATTGTTCAGATATCCGCCGAATATAACACCGAAGTAATTTACAATTGTGAGAAAAAGTATTGTTATTATTGTAAGTCCTTTTACACCAAAATTATGCAGCGGTGTGAAAATACCGAAAAGAGAGAAACTATCCAGATTCCGACTAAGGTGTGGTAACGGAAAGACCGCGTTTACAGATTCAGCGAACACATAGGCAATCGAAGATATCGAAGCGGATTGGATAACCGAAAAGCACGACCATCCGAAGAGGAATGCGAATGCTTTGCCGTACATTTCTTTAAAATATACATATTGTCCGCCAGGTTCAGCGATAAGTCCTGCAACTTCTGCATTTGTAGCAGCACCGAAAAGTGTGATAATTCCCGGTATGAGCCAGCACAGCAGAATTAATCCCGCAGAGCCGAGTTCAGAAGACATTGGTGCGATTTTTTTAAATACACCGGAACCAATCATTGAGCTGACGACTATTAAAATTGCGGTAAAAAGACCAAGGCGGGTCAGTAATCCTGAACGATGGGTTTCAATATTTTTCAATACTATGTAGTTTCAGTTAAAAATCCTAACTTTAGTCCTGACTTTAGTCTTGACTTCAGTTAAGTTCAGACAATATATAAGAAATATTAAATAGTAAATAGTAAAAAAAACAGTAAATTTCCTTTACAAAGGCTAATGTTTTATTCACTACTTAACAAATAGTTAGAATACAGCCAATGATTTCAGAGGCTGTGTGAAAATTTCAAATCAAGCATTTTGTCATTCCCGCCCCGCCCTGTCGGAGAAGGAAGTGAAGATTAAAAGGTTAAAAGGTTTAATGGTTAATAAGTTAAAAGGTTAAATAGTAAAAATTATGGAATGAGAAAAAGTGGAATATATTCTAAAAGTGTTTTTTTGTCTGCCTTAGCGGATTTTTTATTATAAATAAAATACATATTTTCTGTAAGATTAAATTATTGACCTGATTGAATCCTGATGAATAAACAAAACAAAAATCCTAACTAAAGTCAGGAAGGCAGGCAGGTTAGTAAGAATAATCTGCAAACAATAAATTGTAAAATTTTTTAAAAATAAATTGTAATATTATGAAACATCTGATTTTATTTTTCATGGTTGTTTTGTTTACTGTTAATCAATCCGACGCATTTTATATATGGCAGGATTTTGAGAATCCTTCTTTTCCTCCGGCCGGATGGACAATTAACACAACCAATTACATAGACTGGGAATGGTCAATAAGATGCAGCGGATACGGTTTAGGGTACGGAGCAGCAAAGGCAAATTTCAATGATGCACAAACAGGAATAACATTTGATTTGATTACTCCTTTATTTACTTCCTCCACAGCAGGGGATTCCTTATGGTTTGATCACGCATACGCCACATACGGTTCATCTAATGATCAGTTAATCATTTATTACTCAACGAACGGTGGTACAAACTGGACAATATTAATATCATTAAACGGCGGGGCTTCAGGTCCGCTTGTAACTGCACCTGCAACAGGTGTCCCTTTTGTACCTACTAATACCCAGTGGGCAACGAAGAAATACAGTCTGCCGATTGGTACCAACAAGGTCAAATTTACTGCTATATCAGCTCTTGGTAACAATTTATTTCTCGATAACATAAAACTCGGGACTGCTTATAGTAATGATGTCGGGGCAACCGGAATAACAAGATATAATAAAGCAATAACACCGGGAACTATAGATACACCCAGGGTATATGTAAGGAATTTCGGTACAACAGCACAATCATTTCCACTGACATTAATTATATCTCCCGGTACATATTCACAAACTCAGAATATAACAAATCTTGCTCCGGGAGCATCAGAACTTGTAATATTTCCTCATTGGACAGCGGTAACCGAAGGAAATTATGCATACACAGCATATTCATCACTAAGCGGTGACCAGAATATTTCGAATGATACAATACAAAGTATTTTTTCTGTTACCTCCAACCCGAGAAATATGTTGATGGAATATTGCACCGGAACATGGTGTCAATGGTGTCCCTGCGGAAAAACGGCAATACTTGACCTCGAAAGTTACTTTCTGAATACAGTTGTACTTGCTTATCACGGCGGTTCTTCGTCTGACCCGTTCATAAACTTTAACGGGAATAATATTATTTCTCTTCTCGGAATGAGCGCCTATCCAACAGGTACTCCCGACCGCACCAATTATCCAAATGCATACATTTGTGCAAGTGCATTCTTTGAGACATCTTTTACAAGATATTTAAACAGTCCATCTTCGCCTGTCAGGATAGAAATTATTACACAGAATTACAATCCGTCAACAAGACTACTGAATGTAGTATTAAACTTAACCGCACTGGAAAACTTAACGGGTCAATTTAAAATTAATTACGTAATAACCGAAGACAATCTCGTTTATAACCAGAGCGGAAACAGTTACTGTACGGGAGGTTCAAGTTATGTGCATAAATGGGTAGTGAGAAATATGATAAATAGTGCAGCAGGGGAGAATGTTAATTCGGGAGGAGTATGGAACAGCGGGCAGGTAATATCAAAAACATTTTCAACAACCATTAATTCATCATGGGTTGAAAATAACTGTTTGTTAAAAATATTTGTTTACAAGGAAACATCACCGTTATATCGTGCCGAGGTTCAGCAGTCAATGGAAACAGGAGTAACATTAACAGGGATATACGAGCCTCAGGAAACACCGTTGAAGTACGAGTTGATGCAAAATTATCCTAATCCGTTTAATCCGATTACAAACATTAAATTTGCAATCGCAAAAGACGGGTATGCAAGTTTGAAAATTTACGACATAACCGGGAAACTTATTTCGACATATTTAAACGAGTATGTAAAAGCAGGATATTATAATGCGGAATTTAACGGGAGCGGACTTGCAAGCGGAACATATTTTTATACTTTAAAATCGGGCGATTTTTCCGAAACAAAATCAATGATATTAATTAAATAAGGAGCATCAATTATGAAACAGATGCTTATAGCAGTACTTTTTTTCCTTTTATATACAGCGAGCGGTTACCCGGATAAAGTATATAAAGAGTATTCACAAAATACCGATACATTAAAAACAGAACTCAGAGGTGAAATAATCTCTAAAAAAGGAAAAACAGTTAAGATTCAGGTTACAGATGTTCAGGAATACCCTGTATCCGGTATAAAGGGAACGATGTCAAAATACTTCGAATCGAATTTTCTGGGGATTAAAACTACAGGGTGGCTGGAAACAGGAGAGATGGAAGTGATAAGCGTAAGTGACGATATTATAGAGTTTAAATTGTTGAAAGAGCTAAGTAAGATAAAAGTAAACAATAAAAAGGAAAACCAATTCGAGAGCGGAACAATAGTTAAATTTGTCTGGGATTAGAGTTTATTGACCAAGAAATATATTGAATAATTTACCATTTTGACAGCCGAACAGATACGGAAATTTGTCCTATTTTTTATTCCTGAAATTTTATAAATTTTTTACAACAATTTTTTTCAGGAGTATTATTCTTTATTTTGTTTTACCGGAGGGTCTTCAATCAGGTATTTGAACCTTTCTTCGAATTCCTGAATTTTGAGGTTACCTATTAAAGCAAGACGAGCAACATTTTTTACTTCCTCGAAATCTGTCTTCTCTAATCTTATCATATATTTTCTTGCGACCTGATATCCGTCCGAGTCCACGTCAACCTCTCTTGTTCCTATTCGACCGTCTTCGCCGATAATATCTTTAAACTTTATTGGAATTAAATGTCCTTTGTCAACCGTAACAATCGCCCCGCTGTTTCCCGAAAGAAGATATCTCACCGCTGCATAACCAAGGTCCTGCGTATATTCACAATCAAACGGTATAGGACGTGCACATCTTAACTCGTAACCGATATCTTTATTAACTATTGTAATATTGATTCCTCTCTCGCGAAATCTTCTTCTTACTTCATCTTTTGTTATTCTGCCGATATCGATTTCCGATAATCGTATATTTCCGTGTGAATCTTTTTCAAGATTAACAAACGGATGATTTCTGAGTTCTTCCTGGTCAATTCTTGTAATAATGCCTTCAGCGAGAATGGCAACACCGTACGGATGTCCCTGAGCCATTCTCTTAATTATTGATGCTTCGAGTATATCGCATACAGTTTCAAAGCTGATAATTTTATCTCTGAATTCTTCTCCGATAATAGTCAGAGTTGCACCTGCAGCTTTACCTATTCCGAGTGCCAGATGACCTGCTTTCCGTCCCATCGAGACTACATAATACCACCTCTTTGTTGTCTGAGCATCGACCATAAGAGACTGAACAATTTTTACGCCGAAATCTCTTGCTGTCTGATAACCAAAGGTCGGCATATTTCCGGGCAGAGGTAAATCGTTATCAATTGTTTTTGGTACATGGGCAACTTCAATTTGACCAGAAGCAAGCTGGTCAATCCGGTATGCAGTTGTGGCTGTATCGTCTCCGCCTATTGTTACAAGATAATCAACTGAAAGTTGTGTAAGTGCTTTTATTGTCGCTTCGAGTTTTTCTTTTTTGTCTGCCGGATTTTCTCTGGATGTACGCAGCAGACTGCCGCCGCTGAAATGTATTCTTGAGACGTCTTCAATTCTGAGTTCTCTTACATGCGAATGGTCGCCCTTTACGAGCCACTCGAATCCGTCATAAACACCGATAACGTTGAGTCCGGAGTTTATTGCCTCAATTGTTACAGAACGGACAACACCGTTTATTCCCGGTGCGGGTCCGCCGCCGACACATATTGCTAAAGTTTTCTTTCTATAATGTTCTTCCGGCATATTTTTCGCAATTTAATTTCTTAATTATCACAGTTTTAACTCCCTGTGCTGGATTCAACAGTACCTGCTATTTGCTTTATCCGATTACCTCCGGTAAATCATAAATCGGTAAAATTACAGCAGAAATTAATCGAAATAACGTGTATATACAAAAATAAAGTTATCGATTTCAATTTACAAGTTACAACAATCGTCATCTAATCCAGAAAACCTACAATTGAAAAAATGTTACTGTTTTTCAAAAATTTTCCGTTTTTAATCATATTTTTTCAATATTATAAACATAGCAAAAATATAAAGCATTCCCGGAATTATAAAAACGGCTTTAAAACCGATTGTCATAGCCAGAATCATTGTTAATACCGTACCCGCAACAGAAAAGAATCCATTAACAGCCCAAGCATAGGCAATTTGGCGTTTTTGCTCTTCTTTATAGAGCGATAAAGCTGTTGGAAAAGGCATCCCCATAAAAAATCCGATTGGGAACACTATTATGACGGTTAAAATTATTCTCCAGATAATGTGAAAACGCACAAATGAATTAAAAAGAACAGGGGTTAGCAGACCCGTCATTACAACAAGAAAAACAATAAGCATAAAGACCATTAATATTCTGCTCTTGTTTTCACCGATAATTTTTTTTGAAGAAATACTACCGAGCCCGGAGGCAATTAACATCGCTGAAATAACCGCAAGCATAGTGTAAACCGGTTGACCAAGAAGCAGTGTAAATTTCTGGATTAAAGCAATTTGTACCATTATGTAACCGAGTCCAATTGATGCAAAATATAATATATTAACAGGAGATTTCCTGTAGTTTTTTTCTTTTTTTATAAATCTTAAAGGAATCAGCAACAGTACACCTGCAATAATTACAGTCTGAATGAAAATGATAATTAAAGTGACTTCGGCAATCGGTCTTTCTTTTAGAGCAAGAATTCCTTTTTCATTTTGGGAAAAGATTTCTTTTATTTGTTCAAGGCTTATATTGCGAAATCCTACCGATTCATCGAAGAAAGGTTTGTTATCCGTTGCAGGATTGATGCTGTATGGATAGGATGCAATAATTTGATTAATATCTTCAAGCTCAACTATATCTTTATAAATACCATCCTGTTTTATTATTGGGTCATAAAGAATTTCCAGACCAAGAGAACCGATTTCATTGTATAGATTATTCATTTCGCTTTCTGTTAAGCCGCTTTTTTTGTAGATAATTCCCGAAAGAAAACTTTTTTCTGTCTCGAATACATTTACAGGTCTTCTGAATACGGCTATGCATTTATCGAAATTAATTGTTGTAGAGCCTGTTTCTGGCCCGGGTAAAATATCTTTATGTACTTCTTTTAATGTTGCTGTTAATTTAGGCAGCTGTGTTTCCGGTCTTGAAACGTATAATATTCCGTTATTACTCAGGTGATTGATATATTCCGTTACGGCTTCTTTTGTAAGTATATAGTTTTCAACCATAGACATAGAGCCGTTTGATACTGCCGATGAAGATATTGTATGTGCAGAAATAATCACATCGTAGTTTTGTGTATCTCTTCTTATTACCGACCTGGCATCATCGGTGATAATTTCTACGTCTTTATTATTCTTAATAAGCGGACCTGTCCAGTAAGCAAATTTTTCGCTGATTAAATCATTTATTAACCCGTTTATTTCAACACCTTTTACCTTGTGAGCGCCGTGATGAAGAGCCGTAAGAACTTCTCCTCCGCCAGCGGAACCTATAATGAAAACTTTTTCAGGTTTATTTTCGGAGATGAAAGCAAGATTTGATAAATCAGCGGGTTTATTCTGCGGCGGTAACGACTTGACGTTTGGTATTGTTGTGGTTGCGTTGCCCTCGTCAATAACCGCAAGCAGTACGTTATAACCGTCGGGAGAATCTTCCTGTTCTCTCATTACGTCAATTTTTGAAATTGTGTTCCATCCGCTGAATAAATTAAGGTTTGGATTTTGTTTTATGTAATTGGCATAGATTTTATTAGGAGTAGGATTGACAGGCAAAGAACTGTCAATGTTGAAAATTATTATAATATTCAAAATCAACATTGCGAATCCGCCGAGTCGGACTATTCCGATTTTTCTGTTTTTACTAAGTTTTTCGGCAGAAAAAATTGTGACAAGAAAAGCAATTGCCGATGCAATTGCAACCGTTCCGTTTCCGCCTAACAACGGTATAAAGACCGTAAAAAAGAAACAGGAAATTCCTGCTCCGAGTAAATCAAAAAAATACAGTTTATGAATTTCATTTTTAAACTTTGCTAACAGATACGAAATTATCAAACCTGCAAAAAAGAAAGGTAAAGTGATGAGAATATAATAAAGAGGAAGATACAGAATTTGTATTTTTTCAAACAAAAGACTGAAAGGATCAAACGGGATTTTATTAATCATCCAGAATGATAATAAGATACTTATTCCGTACAACAGTGATAAAAAAGGTAATATTTTTTCAGATTCAGTATTCAGTATTTTTCTAAACAGAGCCAGCACAATCCCGCTTATTCCCAGTCCGAGCATTGCAACACTGATTACAAGAAAGGCAAAATGGTACCAGAGGGTTACAGATAAAACTCTTGTCAATGTGAATTCAAGCAGAAGAGCCGAGAGCGAGACGGTAAAGATTAAGATGTAATATTTTTTTTGGAATAAGTCTTTTCTAATTACGGAGACAGATTTCATTATTAAAATTTTAAGTTAATCAGTTTAACAATTTTATCCACAAGCAGTTCGAATTTATCGAGTTTAAGCATATTTGAACCGTCGCTCAGTGCTTTCATAGGTTCCGGATGAGTTTCTATGAACAATCCGTCTGCTCCTGCCGAAACAGCAGCTTTTGATAGAGGTTCAATAAATTCAGGTTTTCCCCCGCTTACTCCTTTATTTGCAGACGGCATTTGTACCGAGTGAGTTCCGTCAAATATTACGGGGTATCCGAATTTTTTCATAATAATAATGCTTCGCATATCAACAACGAGATTATTATATCCGAAAAATGTTCCTCGTTCTGTAAACAGAATTTTATTATTTCCGGTTGAAGCAACCTTTTCTGCCTGATATTTCATATCCTCCGGAGACATAAACTGTCCTTTCTTGATATTGATAATTTTTCCTGTTTCGCCCGCCGCTTCGAGAAGCTCCGTTTGCCTGCAAAGAAAAGCCGGTATTTGAATAATGTCGGCAACTTCTGCTGCTATTCCCGCTTCAAATTCAGAATGTATATCGGTAAGTACCGGAACGGAAAATTCTTTTTTGGTCTGAACCAGAATCTGCAATGCTTTTTCCATTCCAATTCCCCGAAAAGATTTTCCCGATGTTCTGTTAGCTTTTATATAAGATGATTTAAAAACAAAAGGTAGATTGTATTTTGCCGAAATATTTTTAATGTGTTCACAGGTTTTAAAAACCACCGATTTATTTTCAATAACACAGGGACCCGCAATCAGCAAAAAATTTCTTTGCTTTTTAAATCCGAGATAAGTAAATATAGAATCGAAGATATGTGATTTATTCATTTTGATAAATATTTTTTTAATTTTTCGTTAAGTTCTTTTCCTGTATAAAAAGTTTTATCATACATTCCTTTCAACATTCTTTGTCTGACACCCTCATATATACAAATCGCAGCAGACACGGAAACATTTAAGGATTGTACCATTCCAAACATCGGAATTACCAAGTTTTTGTCAGAAAAATTAATAGCTTCATCCGAAACACCGCTGTGTTCATTTCCAAACACCAGAGCAATTTTTTTTGTGTAATCAATATCATACAAAGAATATGATATACAAGTTTTATTTTCGGGTATGTGAGTTGAATATATTTTGTACTTTTGTTTTCTTAATTCAAGAAAACAATCTTTCACATTGTTGAATCTTTTGACCTCAATCCATTTGTTAGCGCTTGCCGAAGAAGTTTTACTTATCCTTGGAAATTCGGATGTATTATAAACTAGATAAACCATATCAATTCCGGCGCATTCAGCAGTTCTGAATATAGCACTTACATTATGCGCATCATGAATATTTTCAAGCACCAGCGTAAAATATTTCTGGCGTCTGGATATGACATTTTTGAATTTATTTAATCGTTTTTCGGTCAATATGAATAATGATTTATAAACCGGTTATATCATAACAAATTAATCATTTAAGTTTGTTATTTAAAGGAATTTTTTAATAAAATAAAAAGTTACAACCTGCAACAGTAATAACATGTAAACAAACAGATTAAAAGGAGGAAAAATGAAAATTATTTTAATACCGGGCAGTTTAAGAAAAAACTCGTACAATAAAATGGCTCTGAATTTTATCAAGAAAGAAATTGAAGAAACAGGCAACAAAGCCGAGATTATAGACTTAAAAAAGGTTAATATGCCGTTATTTGACGAAGATATTGAGTCAGCCGGAGTACCGCAAAACATAATTGACTTTCAGAACAAACTGCTTGAATCCGATGCATTTATAATTGCTGTTCCGGAATATAATCATTCTGTATCCGGTGCATTGAAAAATGCAATTGACTGGGCATCGAGGAGTAAGTCTCCGGTTTTTAAAAACAAGAGTATCGGTTTAACCGGTGCATCGACAGGAATGGGCGGGACAATACGAGCTCAGATTGCGATACTGCCTACTTTAAGAGCACTTGGTGGAAATATAATACCTTACCAGTCGTATATTGCAGCTGCACAGAATGTGTTTAGTGAAGATGGAAACATAAATGACGACAGTATAAGGAATAATTTAAGAAATCTTGTCTTGAATGTTATTGGACAATCAAAGAAATAAGAAAAAAATGAATTAGTCAAGTTAAAAGTCTGTTAAACTAATAGTTTATAAAGTTTGACACAGATAGATTCTATGACATAATTCACTAAAGCAGATAAATGTTTGGAAGGTATATGAAATTTTTATCCCGAGATTAATTTTTCGAATTCTTCTTCGTTTATTATTCTTATCGAAAGTTTTTTTGCTTTTTCCAGTTTACTGCCAGAGTCAGAACCTGCAAGTACATAATTAGTTTTTTTGCTGACTGATGAAGATACTCGGCCTCCTAATTTTTCAATCATTTCGGTTGCCTTTTGCCTGGTGTATTTTTCGAGTGCTCCGGTAAGAACAAATATTTTCCCTTTAATTTTTAAATTGTCCGGGGCTTTTTCCTTTTGCAAAGTTGAAACAACAGATAGGTTTAATCCTGCCAGTTTAAGTTTCCGTATTATTTTTAAGTTTTTTTCTTCTTTAAAGAAACTTATAATACTATGGGCAATCTTCGGACCTATTTCGTATATATTGGAAATTTCATCTTCGGTTGCTGAGGCTAATTTACCGATAGAATCGAAATGCTGCGAAAGTATTTTTGCAATACGGCTTCCAACATGTCTAATTCCGATTGCATATAATACTTTATCAAAAGGTTTTTGTTTAGAGTTTTCAATTGATGTTAAAATATTATTGATGCTTTTTTCGCCGAATCTTTCGAGTTCGATAAGTTCGTTCCTGTATTTTTTTAGTTCGTACAAATCTGCGAAGTCTTTTATATATCCTTTATTGAGAAAAGTTTCTATAATACTTTCACCTAACCCTTCAATTTCCATTGCATCTCTGAAAACAAAATGTTCGATTCTTCCCTTGACCTGTGCGGGGCAAAAATAATTCGGGCAATAGTAATTGACTTCATCATCAGGATTTTCCAATTTGGTATTACATACCGGACATTTTTCCGGGGGGGTATAAATCCGTGAATTATCTTTACTAAAGTCAGGTCTTTTTTCTTTTATAACTTCGACAACCTTTGGAATTACCTCTCCTCCTTTTTCGATTTTTACGTAATCACCCGTTCTTATATCTTTTCTTCTGATTTCATCGAAATTGTGAAGTGTAGCCCTTGAGATTTTTGAGCCGGAAAGAAAAACCGGTTCAAGTTCAGCTACCGGAGTTATTGTTCCGAGCCTGCCTACCTGACATGTAACATTCAGGATTTTTGTAATTTTTTCTTTTGCTTTAAACTTATATGCTATAGCCCAACGAGGTGATTTTGAGACGCTTCCGAGCAGATCCTGCTGCCTGAGTGAATCGATTTTGACAACCACACCGTCAATCTCGTACGGGAGTTCATCTCTTATTAGTTCTATTTCATTGCAATACTTTTTGACTTCTTCGATATCTTTTACTTTTTTGCAATATTTTGAGACAGGAAACCGCATTTCTTTCAGATATTGAAGATTTTTGTAATGAGAATCTAATTTTAAATCTTCTGTTGAGAAGTAATATGTAAAAAGTGTTAAAGGTCTGGCAGCGACAATTTTACTGTCTTTTAATTTTAGAGTACCCGCCGCGGTATTTCTTGCATTTGCAAATAATTTTTCCCCTTTAATTTCCTGTTCTTCATTAATTTTTAAGAAATCTTCTTTATTTATTATTACCTCTCCCCTGACTTCGAAATTTTGTACTTTTTCCGAACTAAAGTCAGGTTTAACTGAAAGAGGCAAAGATTTTATCGTTCTGAGATTTTGTGTTATATTATCTCCCTTGGTTCCGTCTCCCCGTGTAGCCCCCCTGATGAATTTACCATTTTCATAAATTAAAGAAACTGCAACGCCGTCAAACTTTAATTCACATACATATTCATATTCCTTCTGTTCTAATAAAGAACTTATTCGTCTATCAAAGTCGGTTAATTCGTCGAAGTTGTAAGAGTTGGAGAGTGAGAGCATCGGTGTCTTATGTTCGACGACTTCAAACTTTTTTGTCGGTTCACCCGAGACACGTTGTGTTGGGGATTCAAATGTTTTATATTGCGGATATTTTTCTTCGAGCTCTTCAAGCTCTTTCATCATCAGGTCGTATTTATAGTCATCAATATCCGGTTCAGCAAGAACATAGTACTTATAATCCGCATCGTTTATCTTTTCCCTTAGTTCTTTGATTCTTTTTTCTGCTTCCAATTTGATGATTCTATAGTTCTGATTTCGGGATATGAAATTAGTTCAATACATCCTTACTAAAGTCAGGTGTTTTCTGTGCATTTATTTACCTCTTAACCTCTCGACCCTTTATTGTCTCAGCTTATTTTGGCTTAGGCAATTTTCCGCCCGGCATGGGTCCGTCTTTTCCTATCCTTAAATTGTTTTGTTTTTCGAACTTTAGTTCGAATTTTTTATCATTAATAAAAAGGTCAAAAGCTTTGGAATTATCGGTTGTCAAAAATATGAAATTTTTTGCCTTAAAAATCAGTTCCTGTCCTGCTTCGAAACGTTTAGTAACCGGATTGTTAATCAATGTATCATACACAATTTTTACCGAACCTTTATCTTTTCCGGCAATTTTTACTATTACTGAATCGATTTTTGTTTCCGTTTGCTGAGTGGTTTGAGTTTGTTGTACCGAGTCCTTTTTGGTGTCTGCCGTAACAGTTTCTGTTTTTGTCGAAGTATCTGTAATTTCCTGAGGAGGGATAGGTGTACTTTTTTTAGACGGGAAGAACGCAGGTTTGAATAAAAAATAAAGAGCAACAATTATTAAAATTCCAATAGTTATACTGCCCAATCTTTTCCAGAATGCCGGAGTGTAATTGAAGAATTTCTTTTTATGTTTTGTTTCATCACTTTCAATGTCATAATCATCCGAAGAAATCTTTTTAGTCTTTATAGATTCCCCGGGCTCTTTTTTGAAACTTGTTTTTGTAACATCAAGTTTTTCTGCAGCAGTATGGTCGGGGGAAATTTTCGGTGTCACTTTTTGTTCTGTTTTTGCTGCATCCTGTTTAGTATGTGTTGTCTCACGCAGTTCGGAGAGTTTTTCACGTTCGCTGCGGTGAACAGGGCGGAATTGTTCTCGTGAGGTCACTGAAGGTTCAGGGGCATATTTTGACCGGTATTTTCCGCTTTTTGCAAGATTGTAATTGTAAATTATTTCGTTTTCTTCAATGCCTACTGCTCTTGCATATTGTTTCAGGAAAGCTCTGATGTAGGTTTCGGGTTGAAACGAAAAATCACCGCCCTCCATTTTCTCGAAATTTGATATGTGAAGCCGTGTTTCATTATAAACCTCGATCAGGGTTACCCCTTTTTCCTCTCTTATGCGTCTTAAATCTTCACCAAACTTCTTTAGCATTTATGTTTTTATTAAATTTGTACAAAAATATTGTTAAATCTACCAAATGAAAAAATTAACAAAATCAATTATTAACGACAATTATAAAATTACCATAAATAGTTGAAAATTTAAAGTTAAAAATATATTGAAAATTGATTAAATAAAAAGTATTTTTATCAAGTAATATGTCTATACAGGAAATCAGATTAAAAGAAATCCGTTTAAATTACGAGAAATTAATAAATAATATTAAGACCAAATGTTTATCTCTTGATATTAATTTTAATGATATAACAATTGTTGCCGTAAGCAAGACATTTCCTGCTTCTGATATAATCTGCCTTAACGAACTTGGTCATAATGACATAGGCGAAAATAAAGTACAGGAATTAATACAAAAATATAAAGATATTCGCGATACATACCCGGGCAGTGTTAAATTAAAATGGCATCTTGTCGGACACTTACAAACAAACAAAGTTAAGCATATAACAGACATTGTTCATCTGATACATTCCGTTGACAACGTTAAACTCGCTGCAGAAATACAAAAGCAGTTGACTAAAACGGAAACAGGGCGAGATAAAATCATTAATGTGCTAATACAGGTTAATACGAGCAGGGAACCCCAGAAATCAGGAGTGGAGATAGGGGATACTGGTAAATTATGCAAAGAAATCAGCTTATATGAAAATATTCGAATTAAAGGTTTAATGACAATAGGAATGTTTACAGACAACGAAAATATTATCAGAGAAAATTTTCGGACGTTAAATAATCTTTTTCAGGAGTTAAAATTCATTCATACTGATTTCAAATATTTATCAATGGGAATGACTTCTGATTATGAAATTGCTCTTGAAGAAGGAGCAAACATGCTCAGAATCGGAAGTGCAATATTCGGAGAGAGAAATTAAATAAATTCTGTTTTTCAGGAAATTTTTATAATGTAATTATCAGAAAAAAAAGGAAACAAACAATTAATTAATAACGACCGTTACGCATCGGCGGTCGGAAAAATTTATAAATATTAAAGAAAAAATTATGTTTTCAAAAAATTTCAAAAAATCCCTAAGGGGATATGATGTCTCTGAAGTAAATTCACGGCTTGACTTGATTGACTCAGCTTATGACAAGCTGATAAAAGAAAATAAACATCTTATTGATAAGATTAAGTCACTTCAGGCAGATATAGAAATATATAAAGAAAACGAGGCAAATCTACAGAAAGCCATAATAAAATCACAGGAGTTAGCCGAAGAAATTATTAATAATGCTAAAAAGAAAGCTGAATTAATAACCAAGGAAGCAGAATTAAACCTGAGAAAGCAAAAACAAGATATTGATAATGAAATAATTTCGAAGCAGAGAGAATTAAACGAACTTAAAGAGAAAAACGAGAACCTGATTGAGGAAGTAAGAAATTATTTAAATGAAAAACTGATAGAACTTGAAGATTTTCTGAAAAACAGAAAGATTTACAAAATGGAACTAACAACTTTTAACACACCGACGGAAGATGAGAAAATTACGGATGATTTTATCTCGGAGAGCTCTGAATCGGGAGTAAACGTAGAAAATGACGAAAAGAAATCAGGGAAAAATAATGATGATCTTGAAATTAAAGGTAAGTCTTTCAGTGATAATTTTGAGATTATATAACACAAGTGCCAAAGTCTAACCATTTCATATCGACAGAATATATTAAAAAGAAAATTTCCGAAAAGAGAATAGAAAAACCGGTTTCAGGAACAAAGTCAGAACAAAAAATTGGAATAATTTTAGGTACAGGGCTTGGGGGGTTGGTCAAAGACATTAATATCAACTTTGAGATAGATTATAATGATATCCCGAACTTTCCTGTTTCCACAGTTGAATCACATAAGGGTAAATTAATATTCGGAACACTTTCAGGGAAAGATATAATTGCAATGCAGGGAAGATTCCATTTTTACGAAGGGTATTCACACTCAAGAATTATATACCCTGTCAAAGTACTGAACGATTTAGGAATTAAGTATCTAATTGTATCAAATGCATGCGGAGCTTTGAATCCCCAATTTAAAAAATCCGATTTAATGATAATAACTTCGCATATAAATTTACATTTTACAAATCCCTTAATCGGAAATGTTTTTAATACCACATCCCGATCGGGAAAAAATGATTCGGCTTATTATTCGCGAAGATTGATAAATCTGGCAGAACGAATAGCACAGGAAAACGAAATTGAAATTCGCAAGGGAGTTTATGCAACGGTACACGGTCCGAATCTCGAAACAAGGTCAGAATATCGCTTTATTAAAAACATGGGTGCTGATGTGGTCGGAATGTCTACCGTACCGGAAGTTATAGTTGCTCACAGTCTTGGGATAGAGTGTTTGGGTCTTTCGATAGTAACGGATGAGGGATTTCCGGACTCACTGGAAGTCGCAGTACTGGAGAATATTTTAAAAGCTGCAGCAGCAGCCGAACCGAAATTAACACTGATAATTAAAAAAATAATTGAAAATTTATAAATACTAATTATGAGTACATACAAAAACAACATTCAAGAGACATATAAGAATATTTCTATTCAAATGCCGAAAAAATTCAAGCCTTCTCTTGCAATAATAACGGATAACCTCACAAAATTAAAGTATAACTTTTTCGGCGGTTATGAGATATACTCAAGAATTCAGTTGCAAAAAATATCTCCTTTATTCAGCGAACTTGAACCCTTACCGGAAACTGAATTGATTTTCGCAAGAATCTGCAACAAAGATATTATTATAATCAGCGGCAGGATTTATTATTATGAAGGATATACAATGAAAGATATAACACATATTATATATGTTTTGAAGTTTTCAGGAATAAAAAAAATAATATCAATTGATGAAGTTGCAACATTGAATCCCCGTTTTAAATGCGGTGAACTTGCGCTGATATATGACCATATAAATTTTATGGGTGATAATCCTTTAATAGGAGAGAATGACGAAGAACTCGGAATCAGATTTCCTGATATGAGCAATGCATACTGCAATGAGTTGTTTAATAAAACATATAAGATATTTCAGGAAGAAAAAATCAGAATAAATGAATCCGTATATTTCGGAATAATAGGTCCGGAGTCTGAAACTGAAGCAGAAGTTCGTTTTTACAGATACGCCGGTGCCGACGTGCTTGGGTACTCGTTTGTTCCGGAGAATATTGCATCGGTTCATGCAGGCATAAAATTTTCTGCTGTAGGGTTGATAACCCGTGAATTACTGGCGGATAAGATGATGAAAGACGAAACAACGGCAGAAGAAAAAGTAATTTTAAAAAATAAATATTTAAATACATCCTATAAGGAGTTAAGAAAGGTTATAAGAAAAATTATAGAAAAAATCTGAAATAATATAGCAGCTATTGGAAACACTCTAATCTTAAAAAAGAGTTAATTTTCAATAATCTATGTACTTTTTATGAATTACACAGGTATGTTAACAAAAACTACAAAGTTGTAAGAAACTATTTCTGTACTTTACAGGTTTACAAATATTTAAACATTATATGAAATTAAATTCAGATTCCTGAGTTGATACATCAGAATATCTGACCGACAGGTTAGTTTTCTAAATTTTGACAGGAATTACAGAAAAAACACGGAGAACAATTTATGAAGACTTTTTCCAAATCTCAAGTATTATTATTCACTATCTTTGCCTTTTTATTTCTGGCATTTACTTTTAATACTAAAAAAGACACAATTGAAAGTTCTGTGCCTGCAAAAGAGGAAATTAATCCATATCAAACACAGGAACAGAGTTCAGAGCCGGAAACAACACATAATATTGCAATTGACGACAAGTATTCGACTTTGTCGATTGAAACCAGCAGTATATCTGATGCGGATAATTCCATAAGAAGCTATCTTACCGATATTTTTCCTCTGATTTCCGACGAAACTTTGGATGAGATAGTTGAAGGAAGATTAATTGAGAACATAGGAATTGAGGGAAATAAATTTTATAATATTTCATATAAAGCACCGAAAAATTACTTTGCAGATACAGTGAAATTATTATGGGAATTAAACATACCGGAATTCCGCTCAAACCTGTATCAGATATACGAAAAAGATACGATATATCTGGATACATGGAAAAACGTAGTAGGAACAGCTTCAAGTAAAACATACACAGGAAATTTTCAGGCATACAGAATAAGAAACTGGCCGTCATGGAAAGACCCTGAAAAGCCTGAATCAGCTGTTACTCCTCCCGGTCCTAAAAATCCGCTAGGTCTTTTTGTCGTTCATTATGATGAAAATTCACTTCGTTATTTTCACGGTACCAATAAAGAATATCTTATGGAAAAAACGATGAGAAATCTTTCCCATGGTTGTGTCAGGAACATGAACAAAAACATACAGAAAATGAAAGAGTTCATTATTAAAAAAGTAGTCAGCTCGGAAGACCTGACATATTGGTTTGACAGTCAAAAAACTCTTTTATATAATTTGAAAGAGGAAGAAAAATTTCCCGTAAGAATAATATATAAAACTTACAGGCTTGGCACCGACCCTGACGGAGATTATATCGAATTATACAGCGATATTTACGGCTACGCAAAGAAAGATTTCAGCAGGGACAAATTCAACGACCCCGAACTTGTTTTCCTTTCGACAAAAGAAAACATAAAAGCAGAATACAGAAAAAAAATCGGAAATAAATTATCCGATGCAGAATTAGACCATCTTATCAATAAAATATTACAAACGGGAAAACACTATGAACGTTATTACTTCGATGATTTAATCCGCCATAGTGAACAATGAACTAATTAAAAACTCTCGTCCTTCCATCTTCGGATTTTCCACACACCGTCAGAAAACTTAACCAGTGTCATATCAACAAATCCGTTCAGTCTTATAATATCGCTCGGATTAAAAGTGATTGTAAGATTAAAACTTCTTTTGATTGATTGAAGTGTATCGGAGCCGGACTGATAAATTATATTATTCCAGATTAGTTCCAGTTTTTGAGTATTTAAGAATAGACCCGCTGTTGTTTTCATATCAGTATATTTATCCCATGAAACGTCGAATCCGGAGGCATAATCCCGGTAAGTAAAAACAAAATCATCTGTTAAAAGATAACTGTATACATTTGTATCTTTGAAGGTATATGAATAAATGAAATTTTGAAACAGCCCGCTGACAGTTTTCTGGTCGGTTAAAATTGAACTCGGAGGTGAGTTGTCGAGTTTCGGCGAAAAAATATTTTCGCATGACTGCAGGCAAAATATTAACAGAGTAAGTGTAACAGGTATAATATAAACTTTGTATCTTCCCAATGCTGATTTCATTTATTTACCGAAGTCATAAAAACATCTGTTCTTATTTTCATCTAATAATTGAGTAATCTGTTATGTAATTCTGTTATCCGCTGTTGCCAGGGTTACAAAAGTATGATTTTTAATATCAATTAGCAAAATTTGCTTTAAGTACACTCCAGGTTGTATCGGTTGACGTATTTTTAAAATCAGACCAATTATGAACACTCCAGAGATTTCTTGTGTCTACGGACATAACAAATCTCAGTGCCCCAAGACATCTTTTCGGTGCTCCGGTTTTGTTATGCTCGAACAGCAGTTCATATTTCGCGTCAAATATTGCTGTGTCGGCTACAATGTTCCAGGTTACATCGGTAAAAATAACATCAGAATAGGTCTGCGGATTTGTGACCGTAAGCAAGTTTCTGTAATAAGAATATTCATTTCCAATTGCCCAGAATCTGAAAATCGGATATTGACTCTGGGATACAACATCGGCGCTGTATGTGTATTTTCTTGGATTAAAAGCTGTATCAATCAGACATTTCATAAAATTATTTAGATCTTTCTCTATTATACTTGATTTCAGATTGAAAACAACAAGATCAGGAGTTGTGGGTGGAATAAAAGTCGTTCTTGCAGTTACCGGATCTTCATCGTCTCTTAAACCGCAACTTTGAAATATCAATAAAAATAAAATTAATAATATGTTAAACTTTTTCAGCAAAAACGATAAACCTTTTTGATTTATTCCTATCGAATATATTGCCGTGATAGTCGCCGAATTTTTTCCTGACAACAAAACCATGTTCAGCTATGACTTTTGTTAGTATAATATCAGAATATAATTTGATAATTTCAGTATAATTATATTTCTTATTCAATTTTGCATTGTTGTTTTTGTAAGTCGGGGAATAACTTATTTCTATATCTTTTAATATTGAATTACCGCATATTTTTCTTCTTTGTGTGATAGATAAATTACCTGACTTTTGTACGGATTTGCGCACAAGGTTTTTTTTAATATAATCAGAGTTGAGAAAATCGAATATAAATATACCTCCTTTTTTTAAAGATTTACAGACGTTTCTGAAAAGTACAAAATTTTCCTTATCGTTGTCAAAATATCCGAAGCTTGTAAAGATATTAATTGCCATATCAAATTGTTTTTTAAAATCAAAACACCTCATATCTCTTATCAAGTATTTAATCTTGATATTTTTATCTTTTATCTGTTTGAGGTTTTTGTCCGCGGTTTCAATTAAATATTCAGACAGGTCAATTCCCGTTACATCATATCCTCTTTTTGCAAGTTCGAGTGAGTGGCGTCCCGCTCCGCAGCAGACGTCGAGTACTTTAAGGTTCGTCGGTTTTTTTGTGGTTCTCAGAATTAAATCAATAATAAATTTTGCGTCCTGCTCGTCTCTGTGTGCATAAAGCTTCAGGTAAAATTTTGAACTGAACCATTTTTCATACCAATCAGACATATCTGTTCTTGTTTTGATTATAGTTTATTTCCTGTCAAAGAACGGGTTTTTAGAGCTTACAGAAAGAGGTATTCCATAGGCAATTTTTACTTCTTCTCCGAGTAATTTCATTTCCAGAACCGCTTGACCGACTGTATACATAATTCTATTATCTATTCTTAAATCCATTGCTTTACTTACAGCCGAACCTATTGCAATTCCAAGGTCACCTGTATTGAACACACAGGGGATATCGGGATTCTTGTCTTTTTCTTCACATGTTATAAAGCCGCACATACCACAGGGGTTAAGATACAGAGGTTTTATTTTTGTTCCGATTAAAATCATTGCTTCAGCTTTCAAAATATTTTCGGCATCCCGGAGAAAAAATGCAGGAATATTTTTCTCTTTTGACATCTGCTTAATTTTATCCGAAATTTCTTTTATTTCCTCTTTACCAATCAGGGCAATTACCAGATTATCGAAACCCCGTCCTTTTGGGGCTGTTCTTGCAGCAGTCATAATTTCTTTGGCTGCATTCATTACCGTTTCGTTACGGATTTCTTCTTCGTATATTATTTTCATGGTTTTTTATTAAAAATAATTGAGTTAGAAAAAAATTACAATAACAATCTGGAAACTGATTCATAATTAAGAAACAAAAACCAATCAGCTAAGGTATTAAATATTTATTTTTACATAACAATATAAAATGCTTCATCCAATCTTTTTGTATCATCTATGTCTTCCAGTTCAATATCAATTATCAGTTTTTCCTTATTATTCCTGATAAGAAATTTTCCTTTTCTTGCTGTTGAGATTTTGTTTGTAAACCTGTCAAAAAACTCAGTTTTGTATTTATCTTTTACCGATAAGTCTTGTTTTTCAATATACTTTTCCGTTGGAAAATATAAGGTCAGTATCTTTTTATTAAATGTAATTTTTTCAAGTCCGGTTTCGGTTGCTTTAATTTTTAATTCAACTATTCTGAATAAGTTTTCCACATCGTCAAGAAAGTCACCGAATCTGTCTCTAAGCTCTTCTCTTATAGTCTCTAATTCGTCGGTATCCTTTGCCTCATAAAGTCTTTTGTATATGTTAAATCTCTCAGTATCGTTTTCTATATAGTCATCCGGTATTATAGCGTTTAAATCATTTTCTATTACTGCATAATCTTTTTCGGATAGTTTTTGTTTGACAGTTTTTTCTTTTTCTTTAAAAAGTTCACTAAATTCCTGTTCTTTTAATTCTCCCACTGCTTCTTCTATTATATCTATATATGTTTCGAATCCTATTTGTTGTACGAAACCGCTTTGCTCTTTTCCAAGAAGATTACCGACACCGCGTATTTCCATATCCCGCATAGCAAGATTAAAACCCGAACCAAGTTCGGTATATTCTTCTATTGCCTGCAGACGCCGGATAGCAGTTTTTGTTAATCTGTCTGAAGGTGGAGATATAAAATATGCGTATGCCTGTATATCGGCTCTTCCGACTCTGCCGCGCAACTGGTATAACTCTGCCAAACCGAACATATTTGCATTGTTAATTATTATTGTGTTAACGTTCGGAATATCAAGTCCGGATTCGATAATTTTGGTGCAGACAAGCACATTAAATTTTTTCTCGATAAAATCGATAATAATGTTTTCCAGTTCTCTTCCGTTCATTTGACCGTGTGCAATTCCTATCTTTGCTGAGGGGATATTCTGTTTAAGTTTTTCCGCTAATCTTTCGAGTTTGTCTATTTTGTCGTTTACGAAATATACCTGTCCTTTTCTGTCAAGCTCTCTTCTTACTATATCACCAAGCAAAGTCCAGTCGAGTTTTATTATTTCTGTTATTATCGGCTTCCTGTTTTTCGGAGGAGTATTAATGATTGACAGGTCCCTTGCTCCGAGAAGTGAAAAATTAAGGGTTCGGGGTATAGGAGTTGCAGTTAAAGTTAATGTATCAATATTAGTTTTTAATGAACGTAATTTTTCTTTTGCTTTTACTCCGAATCTTTGTTCTTCGTCAATGATTAATAAACCAATGTCTTTAAATTTTACGTCATTTGATAATATACGATGTGTGCCTATAAGTATATTAATTTTTCCTTCTTTAAGACGTTTTAAAATTTCTTTTTGTCGGTTTCGTTTTGTCAGTCTTGTGAGGCATTCAGCCTCCACCGCAAAAGAACTTAACCTGTCTCTGAATGTATTGTAATGTTGGAGTCCCAGAATTGTTGTAGGAACAAGCAAAACAACCTGCCGGTTGTCAAGCACAGATTTAAATGCAGCCCTGAGAGCAACCTCTGTTTTCCCAAATCCTACATCACCGCAAATTAACCTGTCCATTGGATTTTCCGATTCCATATCCTGTTTTGTTTCCAACGTAGCCGTAATCTGATCGGGCGTATCTTCATATATAAAATTTGCTTCGAGTTCTTTTTGCCATATACTATCGGCTGAAAAACGATATCCTGCCTGTGATTTACGTTTAGCATATAATAATATTAAGTCTCTTGCAATGTCTTTAACTTTGTTTTTTGTTTTTTGTCTTAATTTTTCCCATTCGTTTCCGCCGAGACGGTTCAATTTCGGAATTTGTCCCTCCTGTGCGGAGTATTTTTTAATAAGATTAACATAGTTAAGATTTAAAAAGAGTATGTCGCCATTTCCATATAAGAGCTTTATTACTTCCTGCTCTCCGTTTATAGTTTTTATTTTTTTCAGTCCGTAATACATACCTATTCCGAAGTCTCGGTGTACAATAAAATCTCCGGTTCTTAACTGCTTTAAGTCATCGAACAGAATTCCGACGAACTTTCTTTTCTTGTGCCTGTATTGACGAAAAAATCTTCCGAATATCTGATGTTCCGTATATACTATTATCCCTTTTTCATCTTTGTTTTCTGTTTTACTGTGAGTTGACTCCGGAAATATAAATCCGTTGTGTATGGATTCCGGTATAAAATGTAAATTGTTACTATTAGTTAATTCGAGTCCCTTTTTTTCGTCGCTAGTTTCCGAACCTTGAACGCCAATGTCTGTTAACGAAGTTTCTTCAATTAAAAACTTTAATCTGTCAACCTGATATTCATCGGAACAAAGTAAAAATACATTATAATTTTTTTTGATATATTCCGATACATTGGAAACAAGATTTTTTGTACTTGAATAAAAATCGGGCTGTGGTTTTGATTTAAAGTCTATGCTTTTTGTATTCTTATCCGAATGTCTGGCTACTCCGGTTAGTATAATATTATTATTGTTAATTAAATGCTGGTAGATTTGTTGATTTTCCGATTTGAGGATTTCATATTCGTCTATAAAAACAAGACAGTCTCTTGAAATATAATCAATTATTGAACCACCGGTTCTAATTGAACCGAAACCCGTTTTTTCCCAATTATTATATTGTTCTGCCGGTGATTGTATTACAATTTGTATTTCATCAAATTCCCTGATTGAACGCTGTGTACGCAAGTCGAATTCTCTAATGGATTCTATTGTATTTCCGTAATACTCTATTCTTACGGGTAATTCAAAATTTTCCGGATAAATATCGATTATCCCTCCTCTGACAGAGTAATCACCCGGTTGTTCAACAAAGTCATTTTTGTTATAATTATATTCGTGAAGTTTTGTTTTTAAAAGTTCGAATTCATAAAAGCTGTTCTTTTTTAAAATAATAAACGATTTATTAAACTCTTCGAAACGGATAATATCCTTTTTAAAAGATTCATTATCAAGAAGGACTATAAAATTATTTTTTTGAGAAATATTTGAAAGCGATTTACTTGTTTGAGCACTGTCTATTTTTTTTTCTTTCGAAAAAATCGAAATATTTTCACAGTCACTTATTAAATCAAGATCTTCCTTAATTTTAATTATTTTATCAATGTCATAAGAAATAAAAATGATTCTGTTTTTATTTTTTACATATGCAAAATCTATGATAAAAGATATTAACGAACCGGATACACCGTTTATAAATAATTTTTTTATTTCGGATACTTGTTTGTTTAGCTCCGAAGGAATATCGGGAAGTAACGACAGATTATTCAGAAAATTATTAAGTTCGATAAATTCTCCGGAATTATATAATATTTTCTTGATTCTATCCAAATTACGTGCTGGTTTTTCAGTTTATTAGCACAAAGGCTCTATAGTTTCATGATTTTTGTCGCGGGATTATATCTTTTGCCAATTTGATAAACTCATCAACTGAAACGCTCTCCGGTCTTCTTGAAAAATCAAAATCAATTTCCGAGGTATTAATTCCATATTCATTTAAAAAATCTTTCAAAGAATTTCTCATTGTTTTTCTTCTTTTTGCGAAACTTTCCCTTATAATCTTTGTAAGGATATTGTAATCGGGTATTTTTTGAGTTTTTTCTGAAAATTTGTTACGCCTGAAATCAAGTTCAATTACCGAAGAATTTACTTTTGGTTTTGGAAAAAAAGCCTCCGGGGGAACGTTAAATAAAATCCCGGGAATGCAATTAATCTGTGTTTGTACGGATAGTATTCCGTAACTTTTTGTATTTGGCTTTGCCGTCAGGCGCATCGAAACTTCCTTTTGCATCATTAGAACAGCCTTTTCTGTTACATCTTTCCAGGAGAATAATTTAAATAATATTTCCGAGGTAATATTGTAAGGAATATTACCAACAATTTTAATCGGATTTTTATGTGATATTGAAAAGCCGGATATATCTTTTCTTAAGTCGAAATCGAGAAAATCTTTGCAAATCAATATTATATCTTTTTCCGTATATTGATTATACTTTTCAGAAAGTATGTCTATGATTTTTTTATCTATGTCAACGGCAATATATCTTGTTTTTTCCGTCTTGACCAGATGTTTTGTGAGAGCTCCATATCCTGCCCCTATCTCTATTATAACATCTTCCTTTTTTACGTCAAGATATTTTATGATTTTTTTTGCAATATTGTCATCGCAGAGGAAATTTTGCCCGAGGAATTTTTTGGGTCTGTATTTTTCATATTTATCCTTTTTCTCCAAAAACTATATTATTTTAAAATTTCATTATTATCTTGATTACTTCATTATTTCAGCTACGTTTACTCGTTTCTGTAACCTGTTTTAGGATCAAGAATTAAATGCTTATATGTCGCATACTTTAAGAAATCATTTCCCGTATATGTTATTTTATATTCTCCGTTCAACCATAACCTCATCTGATCGCTGTAATTCGGGTGTTCTGGCTGTCCTGACTGTCCCGGCGGTAATATTGTAATTGTGTTGCCTGTATTTGACATATCTGCAATCATTCGCATGGAAGTTCCGACAAACACACTGTAATTTTGATTTTCGAAAGCTCTCTGTAAACTGTATTCTGCATTGGAAACAGTTGTGCCCGAACCGCTTATTTCATAAGGTCCTATGTTTAGTATAGGAGCAAGAGCGGTTACGACTCCGAGAGGATGGTTCATAGTTATTTTGTGCAGCTCTCCCCAAGTCCACTTATTGTAATCTTCTGTTTTTAATGTTTCTTTTATTTTAGTTACTGCATTTTTAAAACTTTTTACGAGTATTTGATTTCTGTTTTCAATTTTACTTTTATTTGTGTCTATATCGAGCAACCATGATGTGTTTTCCGATAATATTCTGGATGCGGTTCGTACAGGCACATTTTTTATCATTATATAATTTTTGAAAAGCTCTGTGCCTAATTTTTCTTCAAAGAGTGTTTTGTATAGTTCTATTTCAAATTGAGCAAATAAGAGCGGAGCAGGTGAGGAAGTGTTGAATTTATAATCCCATCTTTTCAGTATATTTACATATCGTGTATCCTCTGATTTATAATTAGAGTCTGAAAATGCTTCAAAAAGATAGCTGCAAAATTCTTTTGCCTGAAGACTGACAATGTCTGTCTGAATAAGTTTAAAATCATTAACCGAAATAAAATTTCTCGTACTTAAAAGTGAATCTATTCTCTCGGCACGGTACGGCGGTTCAAATAAAATGGAGATATAATTTTTAGAGCCGGTTCGGTTATCGGAAAACTCTTTAGTCGGAGGATTATTTGCAGTTATTATGTAATTTTCCTCAGGATTGAAAGATGCAGGCAGCTCTTCAAATTTCATATATGAGACCCATTCGTTTTCTGTGGTTTGCGGGATATATGCGAAATTTGATTTTCTGACAGGTATCTTTCCGGCGCATTGGTATCCTATGTTACCCTGATTGTCTGCATAAATAAAATTTAATGCCGGAAGTCCAAGATGTTTTAATCCGCTTCTGAATTCATTCCAGTTTTTTGCATTATTTATCTCGTAGAAAGCCAGTATTTCATCGCTGAATTCTTCCCCTGTCCACTTTAAAGCCAGATAATATTTTTCTCCCGGATCTAATCTGCTTTCATTTGAAAAACCGGTTTTCTCAAGTTCTGATACTATAGGTCCAAGTTCTGTGTTCCACACCGTAAATTCAACTTCTTCTTTTATGTCTTTAACTTTGATTAATTCGGGAGTGCTGTCCGGGCGCTGGATTTTATTTTGATAAATATAATTTGTCTTTACAATTGTATCTCTTTCGAGCAGATAAAAATCAAGGTCGTCATTCATAAGATTTGTAATTCCCCATGATATATTATCGTTACACCCGACCGCAATTCCCGGCGTACCGGGTATTGTGAATCCCGAAATGTTTTTGTGAATATCTTTTCTGTTTAAATGAACTTCATACCAGCGGGATGGTATACTAAGTAACAGGTGCGGGTCATTTGCAAGAATTGGTTTTTCAGTTTCGCTCTTCTTTCCGCTTATTACCCATGAATTACTGCCGGATGAGTACGATAAGCAATCTTTACCAATGAATCTGTTGTAGCTTAAACATTTATCTACAAAACTTTCTAATAAAGATGTTAAGTTATTATATGGAGTTGCATAAGAATTAATGTGATCATATAAAGTTGTATGTTTCTTTTGAATCGGAAAAGATTCATTATAAATATGATTACTATATTCTTTTAACAGTTGATGAGCCGGTTGGTTTATTGTCGAATTAGTATCGAAGCTTATCTTTGATGTTGTTTTTTTTGGTTTTACAATGAAGGGTCCGTTTGCAGGATATGAAGGGAAAAAATCCACAGCCATTTCCGGACCGAACCTCTCTGCAATTTTTCCGAAAACAAAATCAGTATACCATGAGATTGTTAATTCCCAGCCTACTAACCTCATCACCATTATGCTGTGTTCGGGTTTCCATTTTTCCGGTTTGTAATCAAGAACATCGAATTCCAGAGGGAGTTGTTTTATTCTTTTATTTAAAAATGCATTTATACCGTTTGTGTATTGCTCAAGTATTTCTTTGCTTTTCGGAGATAATTCAGTGTATAATTTTTCAGATATTTTATTTATTCCGATGGTTCTGAAAAGTTTATCGTATTCAACAACTTCATACCCGAAAATCTCAGAGAGTTTTCCCTCTGCTACTCTTCTGGAAATATCCATTTGCCACATTCTGTCCTGTGCGTGTATGTATCCAAGAGCAAAATAAATATCATTTTCATTACCTGCTACAATGTGCGGAACTCCAAAGTTATCTTTAAATATTTCCGTTTTTTCACGCAGTCCTTCTACTTCCGTTCTGCCGGTTTCCTCATAAAACGATTTTGTTGTGAGGTGTTTAAAAAGAATAAATAAAGTTATAAAAACAATAATCAGAAAAATTATTATGCCGATTATATTTTTTAAAATTTTGCTCAAAATATGTTATAAGTTACAAGTTACTTTTTTGAACGCTGATTATCACTGAATTTAAGTTAGTTAATTTCAAGACGACAAAACCTTTCGTTTCCAAAACTAAAGTCAGGGAGGCTTAAAGCTTAAAAACCGTTAAAACGGTTATCAGATCTTTTAATTAACCTATACCCACGACTGAAAGTCAAGGTTAAAACCGTGGGCTGAATTTTTAAAAAGTCAATTGAAAGTCAGGTCGACAGTCAGTTAACTGAAAGTCAGGTCAGTGATCAGAACTAAAGTCACGAGAGAAATTTAATTTTAATGACGTTTTCTCAAAAAAGTTAAGATTACAAGAGATTAAAAAAGACGCCATTCCTGTATTTATGAAATGGCGGTCTTTTAAAGTCTGATATTTACTAATTTATTATTTACTATTTGATAAGTATCATTTTCTTAACATCTCTAAAATCACCGGCTTCAATTCTGTAGTAATAGACGCCGCTTGCAAGTGTAGAGGCATTAAATTCGACTATGTAATTACCTGCAGACTTATTTTCATTAATTAGAGTCTTTACTTCTCTTCCGAGTATATCAAAGACTTTGATTGTAACAAAGGACTGCTTAGGAATAGCGAAGTTTATTTTTGTTACTGGATTAAACGGATTTGGATAATTTTGTGACAGCGAATAGGTTGTCGGTAATTCTCTCGGGTCACCTGTAATATTATTGGGACCTGGATTCATTACGATTGAAATATTTGGTAATGCAGTATATGTTGAACCCGGAGTAGTTGCTATTGCACATCCATCGCCCGTAGATAAATCAGAATGGTAATGAATATTCCGTCCCGACGAAGCAGTTGCATATACAGTTGTGTTTGATGTATAACTACTGTTATTGAAACAAATTTCGATTAACAAATTACTTGTTCCATCCCAATAGAACGGCAGATTAAGGTCAACGTATTGCCAACCAGTACCCGGAACTGTGTAGGCTCCGTTGTAACAGACTGTCCAGCCTGTGTTTATCCATGTACTTACTGTTGAGGATGTTGTGTTCTGCATTTTTATGTAGAATCCGTTCATAGTTTGGGAAGCTACTGTAGCCACATTAAAACCAATTCTTGGTATAAATCCTGCTGCTCCGCCCTGTGCGGTTATTTCTGAAGCGAGGTATAGCATCTGTGTTCTGGAATCCATATAGTATGTATAGAATGGCCAGCCCACTGCAGTTGTTCCGTTTCCGATGTTTACCGTAACCTGATTTATGATTTTGAAACTATATAGTTGTGTTGAATCTCTTTTGTGTAAAGAACCGGCATCCTGTGCAACGATTCTATAGAATATGGAGTCATTAAAGTTAACGTCCGGTGGTACGGAATTGAACAATGCCGAATAGTTATTTCCGGTTGTGTTATTTAGTCTGAATGTTCTTATTCCAGTACTTGTATTGTTTATATACCAGTTTACCCACACACTGTCAATTCCTATATTATCAGTTGCAGATGCCGTTACCGTTGCAGGCCAGAGGGTCTTTGGCGTATTTTGTAAAGGTGTATGTGTAAGAACAGGTGATGTTGTATCAGTAGCAGCATAGAATGAGAATAATTCTGTGGGAGCAGTACCCGGAAGTTTTCCGATTCTACCTGCCGTATCAAGTGTTTTAATATAATATCTGTATATTGCCGCTGTTCCGTTTCCCGGAATGTTTGCTGTCCAGTTGTTACCGGAAGAATTAGTCATTACAATACTGTCAGTAATAACGGTATTATTTCTTGACCACAATAATTTTGTTTCACCAAGAACTAATGGTGCTGTTGCAGGGGTAATAACGCAGTTTACTACATAAGGACCGTTAAGATTTTCTGTATTAGGTAACTTTGCGTGTGAAATTGCGGGTCCGAGAGGTACTCCTCTGGTTAACAGAAGTGAGCAATCTCCGAAGATATTGTATTGTTCCATAAGTTTCAAACCTTCGCCCGAACTACCGCCCCACATATCCATTGCTTTCATAACGCCGAAGAACGACATTGCTCCCGCAGTTTTTCTCCATTGATGAGCCATTAATCTCATTGCGTACATTTGCATATCGCAGGGAGGTACCCAACTCGCATTAGTTGAAGATGCATATATTGAAGAGCATCCTTTTGGGTTGGCTGTATCTCCTGCTCTTAAGAGAGCTTCTGCAAGACATTCTGTAAGTGTAAATTTTCCATTTAAGCAGGCAACGTCAACTAAAAACGGATTCATCCAGCCGTTAGCTAACTGATAGGCATTGGAAACATTAAAACCGGTATTGCTCCAAGAAGTCCCCGAGCCGTGTCCAATATAATTCAAAACAAATCTTCCATCATTTAGAACATTTATTAATGTCTGAGCGGTAGCAATTGGACCGTTTACCTTATCGACATGTGTGAATCCGCCCAATAATAATGTATCTCTTACCCAATTCATTCTGATTGAATCCGTATACGAAGGCGTTCCGCCATTATCTGGTCCGGCAACTCCTGTAGCTTTATTGTACCAAGGAGCACCTGGAGTTACGTCTCTTTCCATTCTTATCAACTTTTCTATCACATAAGCAGCATTTGTCGGGTTTGGGCAGGATATTCTCGATATAAAGGCATCAGGATATGCATCAGTACCTGCCAACTTAACATAGCAAGGGTCAGACGGTGCTGATTCATAAACACCATTGAGTGTCGGAATCTGGTCTGATTCGCCGACTAAAATTATGTATGTAATTTTTTCCGGCTGATTATATAAATTCTGTATATATGTTTTAATAGCCGTGTTACCCGTTCCCGTTTGTGTCGGGTATTCTGCTGTTAAAACGGTCAAACCTCTGGATTGCTTCCACTGTACCAAGGGAACGATTGTTGTTGCATATTGTGAAGCGTAGATTATAAGCATTCTGCCCGGTTCAGGAATAGAATCAAATCTTGTTGAACCGACTCCGTAATTTAAAAATAATGACCTGTATATACTTGCAAATTCATAATCTACTGCAGTAAGACCTCTTGTTCTTTTAAAAGGATTTATTACGCCGGTACCCGGATCAGAATAGACCTCAATAACCATTTTTTTGCAAATTTTAAGAGTGTTCTTAATATGGTTATATTGCATCGGGTTAAACTGTACTGTCATTCCTCTTAAATCACGAACTATATAGGGCTCGTCGAGCAATATATTCTGGGCAGGATAATATGTATCTGTATTATAAAAATTACTAAATGTATAAGGAACTGTCTCAGGGTCAATATCTCTTGTAAAATGACCTTTTGACGGCATTATCGGTCCGCTCTGCACCTCGTAATATTCAGATGAGAGGACGCGATAGTTCATCCCTGCTAAATCAGGAATTATTATACTGCCTCTGTAAGTAGGTAATTGAGGATAGCCTTTTTCCATAAGGACTATCATGTCCGGAGCCGAAAGATTTAAATAGGTTGCTCCGTTGATTTTTACTTCGCTTTGTTCGTAACCTAAAAACTGGTATTCTATTTTGGTGCTGTTTCCTTCCGAAGAAAGAACTTTTACCTTAATTCCGCTCTGTTGTGCGGATACTAATCCTGCAGAAACAAACAACAGGATTAAAAATGAAAGGACTATTCTTGTTCTCATTTTTTTATTATTAATTTATACTGTTTATTATATACTATTTAATAAGTATCATTTTTTTCACATCTTTGAAATCGCCGGCTTCTATTCTGTAATAATAAACGCCGCTTGCAAGCTCTGATGCATTAAAATCTATTATGTAATTTCCTGCTGATTTCACTTCGTTTACTAATGTTTTAATTTCTCTTCCGAGTATATCGTATATTTTCATTGTAACAAACGATTGCTTCGGGAGTGCAAAATTTATTTTTGTTACAGGATTAAACGGATTCGGATAATTCTGCGAGAGTGAATATGATTCAGGTATTTCTGTTGTCAGCTGATTTATTCCGGTTACAAGATTAATTACAAGTGAAATGTTAGGCCTGTATGATAGTGCTCCCGTACCGCTCGTAAGATTAGCAGTACAACCGTCTCCTGATGACAGATCGTTATATCTTCCGTATGCCATGCCTGACATTGTTGTTGCGTTGACCGGAGAATATTGTGTATATGAAGAATTATTATAACAAACCTCTACAAGTAAATTGCTTGTTCCATCCCAGTAGAACGGAGAAGTTAATTCAACAAACTGCCATCCTGTACCTGTTAACGAATAAACTCCGTCATAGCAGGTTGTCCAACCGGTTGTTACAAAGTTCGAAATAGAGGTTACGTTTGTATTTTGCATTTTTACTTTGAATCCATTCATCGGCGACAGGTCAGCTGATATTACATTAAAGCCGACTTTTATTATATTTCCCGCAGCACCCATTCCAGCGATAATTTCGCTTGCAGTAAACAGCATGTCTGTTCTGCCGTCCATCCAGTATGTAGTGAACGGATAATTTGATGAAGTTGTACCGGTTCCTATTGTAGCTGTTGTTTGTGCGACAATTTTGAAACTGTATAATGCTGTTGAATCTTTCCTGTGTAATGAACCGGCATCCTGTGCGAAGACTCTATAAAAAATAGAATCGTTATATTCAACTTCCGATTGTAATGAGTTAAACACACCTGAATAATTGTTACCCGACAAGTTATTCAATTTAAAATGTTTTATTCCTGTAGCAGATGAGTTTTTATACCACCTTACCCACACGCTGTCAATTCCAATGTTATCCGTTGCCGAAGCTGTTACGGTTGCAGGCCAGAGAAGTTTTGGTGTATTCTGAAGAGGTGTGTGGGTTATTACAGGACATGTTGTATCAGTCGAAGCCATGAAAGAGAAGTAACTCGTTGGAGCTCCGCCCGGAAGAAAAGTTGTTAAACCCGCATTGTCAGTAGTTCTTATATAGTATTTATATATAGCCGGACTACCGTTTCCGGGAATATTTCCTGTCCAATTGTTTCCGGATGAGTTTGTCATCGAAAGACTGTCAAACACAGTTGTTCTTGTCCAGAACAGCTTTGTCGATGAAATTGGATTTCCCGCAGGAGTAATAACGCAATTTACTGTGTAAGGACCCGTCATATTTTCAGTGTTAGGAAGCGGTGTATGTGAAATCGCCGGACCGTAAGATAGTTGATAAATTGACGGGTCTCCCATACAATTATACATTTCTAAATAACGCTGTGTCATTCCGCTCATTCCCCAATGCTGGTAGTAATAGTATTTTCCTCTAACATAGTTTTCCGCATTTTTCTTCAGGTTGTCAACAAATAATGATTTCACGACTCTTTTCTCGAGAATATCGTCTTCATCCCAGTATGAATTTACGGATGATCCCCAGAATACTACACCCGCTTTCGGCTTTCTAATCCATGTCTCTGCAAAACATTCGCCGGACATATGATATGAACCTGTTATACAAGCGTAAGAATAAACATAAGGAAATATAGTGTTATTTAAAGCACTGACATTTGCCTGACTAAATGGAGGACCGTCTGCCCAGGAAGTCGTTGAACCATGCCCTGAGAAAATTGCAAATATCTTTCCTGAATCTATTGATTGTGTTACCTGGGCTGTTGTAGCTCCATAATATGAATACAGTTTGGTGTTAACCGTAAATCCGTTAGGTATGAAAAAAGTATCAATTACAAAATTATGAGTTCCCTCTGATACGGTATGATTATCAGTCGACGCCATAAATACATTCTTTTTCCACAGTGCATTAATGGCGTTTTCCATATAAACTGTCTTGTTAATAATATTTATTAAAGATGTTGTGTCCGAGAGCGGGAATCTTCCGAGAAACACATCTGCAAATAAATCACTGCCTTCTAATAAAGAATAATTTAAATCAGTACTTGGGGTTCCTGTTCCGCCGCCTGTCCAGCAGGGAATTTGCTCTACATCTCCTACAAGCAATACAAATTCCGGTCTTGTGCTAATGTTATTATAAAGATTTTGAATGTAAGTCTTGATTGACGTATTCGTAGTACCGGTTACGGTTGTGTTGACAACTGTTACAATATAGCCAAGGTTTGTCTTATGTGTTACCAGTGGCGCAAGATGACCATCAAGATTAGGAGCGGTGATAATGAGATATCTGTTAGTACCAGTGCTTTTTGCTGATTGATAATTTATAAACAGGCTTTGATAAAAACTATTATATGATTCTGACGGCACAAAATCCAGTACGGGTTCTGTAGTTAATTCTATTTTAATGCTTGCAGTTCTTAAAATGTTGAGCTCATTTGAGGAAGGATTATAGCCATAAGGATAAACAGTTACCATTACTCCTTTCGCACCTGCAAGAATAAAAGGTTCTGAAATAGTAATAATCGGCTCATCAATATTTCCTCTTGTATTATAATATTCCCAGTCAATTGTAAAAGGTCTGTCGTTAAGCGAATATACTTTTTCCCAAGGTGCCTGTCTTGGATATATTTTATGTTGAAGACCGATTGTTTCTTTATTTTGTGATAAAACTCGATATGTTGGTATTTGTTCATTTTTTCCGATTAAAACAAAAAATGAAACCTGAGGAAGCTGCGGTCTTCCGTCACCCAGCGTTATTCCGTAATCTACCGACTCCAGTTTTGTAAAAGTTTCCTCTATGTTTTGTTTATCTGTTATTTTAACAGAAACATCCGTCATTTTGTAGCCGGGATTTGTGAAATTTATCACATACCCGGTTCCTTCTCGCTGATATGATATTCCATTAGGTAAATCACCTGCTATCAGACCTGACATTAGGTTTGGAAAAAGATTTACCGATAGAAAAACCATCATTGAAATTATCAAAGTAAAACTGATTTTTTTCATTTTTTTATTTTTTTAATTTATTTTTATGTAATATTGTCTGGTTAATCAGATTTATCTAAATCCCTTATTATACTTACTGCTTTTTCCGGAGTTAATTTTGTATATATTTTGTTATTTATCATCATTGCGGGTCCAAGGTCGCACATTCCCAGACAATTTGTGTATTCAAGAGTGAATTTATTGTCTTTTGTCGTTTCCCCGACTTTAATCTTTATTTCTTTAGTAATAGCTTTTTCTACTTCTTCTTTTCCTGCCAGATCGCAAATAATGGTTCGGCATAGCCTTATAATATATTTTCCTTTTGGTTCGCTGCTCAGGAAAGAATAAAATGTTATTACTCCGTAAACTTCAACAGGATGAATATCAAGTAGCTTTGCTACTTCTTGCTGTGCGAAACTCGAAATAAATTTGTATTTTTTCTGTATTTGCTGTAAAACAGGAATTAATGCGGAACGGTCACTTCCGTAAACTTTTACTAAACTTTCAATTTCTTTTGCTAATTCGCCATCGTGAAGTTGTTCAGCTTGGCGGATAATTTTTTCTGTTGGCTCCATATTACTTTTTTATTTCCACTTTTTTCTACAGATATAATCCGGATTATTGGTTACTATTCACCATTCACCTTTTTTAACTGTTTTTCAACTTTTTGTATTAATTCGTCCGGAGAAATAGGCTTCTCGATAAAATCATTCACCGGAACTATCGTACTTGCACCGAAATCCATACCTACAGTTTTTGATATTGAAGTATACATTATAATCGGGGTCAGGATGTTTTCTCTCCTGAATTTTTGTGCAAGGAAAAATCCGTCATCCGGTTCATCCATCATTACGTCCAGTATAATTAAATCCGGTTTCTTTGAAATTACTAAATCATATCCCTCTTTAGGATTAGACGCCGTAATCACTTCATAACCTTTTGAATTTAGTATTAAACTACTTGCCTCTCTTATATCCGGATCGTCATCTATTACAACGATTAATGCCATTTATTATTCCTCCGAGTTATTAAATATAAATATTAAACATATAAAAAGTCATTATAATTTACTATATAAAAATACATTCCAAAACCTGTTTTTCCAGAAGAAATTCACCGGAAATTTTGTTTAAAAATGTGTAAAAATGTAAAAAAGTCCTGATAGTATATAATTTTTATTTCATTGGTTTAAATATTTAAATTTACTATAATAAATAAAATTATAAATTTACGGTACTATGAAAAATATATTTAAAGCTCTTTTATTAATAGCAATATTTGCAATCAAATCTTTTTCCTATACTGGAGAGGTTGTGAAATCATTTGATACACCGGGGAAATTTCCGACAGGTCTTTGTTTTGACGGTAAACATCTCTGGGTAGCGGATAGGGAAACGGATAAAATTTATTGTGTCGACACTGAAAACGGAAATATAATAAGAGAATTAGAATCTCCGGCTTACTGGCCGATGGGATTAGCTTGGGACGGCGAATATTTATGGAATGCCGATTTAAGGGGGATAACGGATAAATCGGAAGATTTAGACGGTATGATTTTTAAAATTGATATCCGTGACGGTACAATTCTAAAGACTCTTAATGCTCCGTCGAAAAGCCCTGTAGGATTAACATGGGATGGGAAATATTTCTGGTGTGTTGACGATAAAGCTGATAAAGTAATTCAATTCAGTCCGGTTGACGGTACTACAATAAAGTCTTTCAAATCTCCGGCTTCTGACCCTACAGGTATATGCTTTGACGGGAAATATCTTTGGATATCCGACAGAATTACGGATGAAATATATATGGTTGACCCCCAAACCGGCATTGTTATAATTATTACAAACGCTCCGGGCAATTATGTACACGGACTGGCTTCTGATGGAACCAGATTATGGGCAGTTGATTATGAGGATGATAAAATATATGAATTGAAGATAAAAGACGGAGAGAAGTTTTTTAGAAAAGACGCGCAATTACACAAAGTAGTTTTTCGACATAGCGTTAAGTGTTTCGGACCGGGCAAGATTAAAACACTTGATGTAAATATTGCTCTTGCAGAAAACAGGGATAATCAGATGCTGCTTGAGGAAATTAAGTACAACATTAAGCCTGCGGATATTTTAACGGATAAATGGGGACAAAAGACAGCTTTTTTCAGTTTTAAAGACATCAAACCGGGAGAAAGTAAAGACATCAGGGTAACAACGGTTTTTAAAACCTATAACCTGAGATATTTTATTTACCCTGAAGACGTAGGCTCTCTTGAGGATATTCCCTATGATATCAGAGAAAAATATCTTGAAGATGACGAGAAATATCAAATAGATAGTGATTTAATCCGAAAAACAGTTGAGGAAGTTGTAGGTGATGAAAAAAATCCGTACTGGATTATGCGCAAGATCCACCAGTATCTTATTGGTCATTTGCATTATCTTATGGACGGAGCGTGGGATACTGCACCAACGGTGCTGAAAAACATGCACGGCTCCTGTTCGGAATATTCTTTTGCATTTATTGCACTTTGTAAAGCGTCAGGGCTTCCTACAAGGTACGTGGGGTCAACCTGGATTAGAAAAGATAAGGCGAGTATGGATGATGTTTATCATAGATGGGTTGAAGTGTATCTGCCTAATTACGGCTGGATTCCAACAGACCCTACACACGGTGACAGGGAATCCCCCCGAGACCAGGCGTTTCCGATTGGTTATGTCAGCAACTCCGCATTAATCACTACTCAGTCCGGAGGCGGTTCTTCAACGATGGAATGGACATATAACAGTAACATAAACTATACAGCAGAGCCAAAAACAAATCTCAATATAACACATTATGCAGATTGGGAACCGGTTGATAAATTAATGTATCCGGACGAAACTGACATTAAGTAATAAGATAGATATTTTTGCTGATTAATAAAAATGTAATTGTTAATTAACAAATACTTTTTACATTTTTTTGAATTCTATTTTTTACATTCTTTTGTTAACTTAATCTACTAACAATAATTTCTTAACAAAAATAATTTAACGCAATGGAAAAGACTATTTTACTTATTCTCATCGGTAACAGAAAAGATTCTGCCGTAAAAGTTCAGCAAGTGTTAACAGCATGGGGCTGCCTTATAAAAACGAGACTCGGGATACATGACGGAATACTCGAAAATTGCTCCGACCAGGGTCTTGTAATTCTTGAACTGTACGGAACCAGAGAACAAAAAGAAGAAGTAGCAAGAAAAATATCCGTAATTCCGGGTGTTTCATCTAAACTTGTTGACCTTAAACTGGAAGAATAAATATTTTTTTATCTAAACAGTTATTTATATATTTATTATTCCTGCCCGGAAAAATAAATGGATATAGAATATATTCTATGTTTAATCTGTCATAATTTAACTTTAAATATGATTCTCCTGAGTCCACTGCATCAAACAGGTCTTTATAAAATTTTTAAATTTTTAAAATTATGAAATTCTTAAAAATAATATTTTTATTTATCTTTCTTTTTCTAATTACAAGTCAAACCTTCTCTCATGAGGAACCTGCAAAAACATTAAAGGAAAAGAAAGAAAAGGAAAAAGAGAGCCGCAGAATATTATCGTCTCAAATAAAATCCTCAGTGGTTTTTAAGCATTTTTTAAAAAATAATATTATTTCGGAAAAGAGCTTTAAATATTCCGAGTCTGAATATAACGATGCGGGTTATATTAAGTCTGTTGTTTCTTATGATTCCACAGGCACTGTAAATACGAAAGTGATTTACGAATATGACGAAAATAATAATATGATTATCGATGCCGATTATGATTCGAAAGGAGTGCTGAAAGAAAAAATTATTTATAGTTATGATGAAAACGGACTTGTTACCGGTGCAGTAAATATGAAGGAAGATAAAACAGATTCCAGATTCGTATACGTTCGCAATCTTCAAAAAAACTCGGTTGATTTATTTAAATATAATATTGAGAATGTTCTCGAATATAAAATCGATTATTTATATTACGGACAGGATGAAAATAGTATTTTAATAGAAGTAATCAAGTATATTCCCGGTAAAGATACCTTAATGAGAGTCGAGTACAATTATTATCCTTTTCAACCCGGTGAACATTCAGGCAGAGTAAAGGAAAAAGTTATTTTCGGTAACGATAATTTTCTGATGCATAAATTCGAATATAAGTATGCTGAATCAGGTAACATAGAAACAATAAAGAAAATACTTCCTGATAATAAAATTGAACTCACGCAAAAATACAATTACGACGAAAGTAACAACATTAAACAAGTTGTGGTGTATAATCCGGATAGCCTTATAATTTCAAAAACAACATATACATATTACGTCCGAACTCAGCCGGAGACGTCCGATATTTTCGGGATAATCGGTAATACGCCTTTAGTTGAAATTGACGGTATTTACGCTAAGCTGGAAACAGTGAATCCGGGTGGAAGTATAAAAGACCGTCTGGCAGCATATTTAATTCAGAAAGCTGAAGAACGAGGAGAGCTAAAGCCAGGGCAGGAAATTATTGAATTCACAAGCGGAAATACGGGTGTAGCTTTTTCAATGATTTGCGCAATAAAAGGATATAAATTCACAGCAGTTATGCCGGAACATAGGGGTATCGAAAAGCAAAAAATTATGAAAATTTTTGGTGCAAATCTAATTCTTACTCCGGAAGAAGAAGATTTTCAAGGAGCTCTGAAAAAATACAACGAACTGCTTAAAGAAAAATCTGAAGCCTGGTTTCCAAATCAGTTTGAAAACACAAACGGTCCTGAAGAGCATCGAACAAAAATCGGACAGGAAATTATCCGGCAAATGAACGGGCAGATTGATGCTTTTGTTGCAGGGGTCGGGACCGGCGGAACATTAATCGGTATTGCAAAAGCACTTAAAGAAATTAATCCCGATGTCAAAATAATTGCAGTGGAGCCGGAAGAATCACCTGTCCTGTCCGGAGGCAAATTTATTCCTCATCGAATAGAAGGAATCGGTGAGAGTTTTATACCTGATATTATAAAAGAAAACAGACATTTGATAGATGAAATTATTCTTATAAAAAGTGAAGATGCTATTAAGATGGCAGTAGAAATAATACAAGAGCACGGTTTTCTGGTTGGAATTACATCCGGAGCAAATGTACTTGCAGCAAAAGAAGTGAACAAAAAATACAAAAGAGTAGTAACTGTTTTGCCCGACAGGGGAGAAAGATATCTTGATATTTATCTTGATTTTATATCAAAAACTTCTCCCGATTAATCTTTTCTATAAACGGGACCTGTATTTTTGTATTCAAATATCCATTCAATCACACTGCCTGTTTGCATTTTCAC
>Ga0194125_10001422_pt1 | contig 40472 bp, 45 predicted proteins | sample TA2KigC250mmetaG_FD_148626 | JGI IMG/M metagenome (GOLD analysis project Ga0194125, IMG submission 148626) | Freshwater microbial communities from Lake Tanganyika, Tanzania - TA2015034 Kigoma Deep Cast 250m | ecosystem: Environmental > Aquatic > Freshwater > Lake | place: Tanzania: Lake...
CCCATTAAAATTCCGATTTTACCAAAATTATATTTTAATAACTCGTTTGCCATATTTATACAATTTTCAATTCGAGCTCTAAATTTATGTTAAATTTATCTTTGATCTTTTTCTGAACAAACCTGATAAGATTAATCACATCTTTTGCCTTAGCATTTTTTTCGTTTAAAATGAAATTAGCATGCTTGCCAGAAATTACCGCTCCTCCAACGCGATATCTCTTTAAGCCGCTTGAATCAATCAAATAGCCTGCTGAGATAGATCGCGCAGAAAAATTATCTTGTGTGGCAATGCTCGGATTTTTGAATACGCATCCGGCATTCCTCCAATTTGAATCCTGCGTATCTTTCTTATACCTTAGGAAATCGCTTACGTTGCGCTCAATCTCAACTCTTTTTCCAGGTTTTAATTTAAGTTTTGCGTCAAGTACGATATATTTTGATAAATTTGAAGATCTGTATCCGAATTTTAATTGGCTTCTCTTTAATATTTTTATTCGGCCGCCAGCGTCCATGACCCTTGCTTCTTTCACTAGCTCCCCTATGCTTTTATAATCATTGTTGAATATTGAATTCGGTCTTGCTCCGGCATTCATTACTAAAGCTCCACCCACTGAACCCGGTATACCGGAAAGAAATTCGCAACCGCTAAGTGATTTTTTCCTGGCAAAATCTATAAGTTTTGCAATTTTTACGCCGCTTCCAGCCAAAATGTATCCTTTGTTTATTTTTACGTCGTTAAAGAAACTAGAATTTAATTTGAGCGCTATACCATTAAACCCTTTATCTCTAACTAAGAGATTGCTTCCTTCACCTATGACAAAAAATGGAATTTTATTCTTGCTAATAAGCTTCAGAATGTTTTTTAAATCTTCTACATCGGCCGGCTCTACCCAGGCCTTAGCTGGCCCGCCTATCCTAAAAGTCGTATGCCTTGATAAAGGCTCATTGAAGGCAACTTTGCCTTTAACGATTTTCTTTAAGTCTCTGCAATAATTCATCTGAAAGCCTGCCTATATCGCCTGCCCCCAAGAAGATAACAAGATCTCCTGGTTTAGTTACGGAAGCAAGGTTTTGGATAATTTTATCTTTGGGGACGAAACAAACTTCTTTTTTGCTTGCCTGTTTCAATCTGGCGCATAAACTTTCGCCTGTAATTCCTGGTATAGGGGCTTCGCTGGCGGCATATATATCGGTTATAATTAAATGATCCACTAAATCAAAACTTTTACTGAATTCTTCCATGAGAAATTTTGTCCGTGAATAACGGTGAGGCTGAAAAGCAACCACTAATCGCTTCGGGTTAAGACTCTTTGCCGCCTCAAGAGTAGCCCTAATCTCTGTAGGATGATGACCGTAATCCTCAATTACTTTGATATTATTTATCTCTCCCTTTAGCTCGAATCTACGTTGAACGCCGCTATAGAGAAAAAGACATTCTTTAATCTTTTCAAAATCAATTCCTAAACGAAGCCCTAGGGCTATGGCCGCTAGGGAATTTGAGATATTGTGTTTCCCCGGGATGCTTAAACTTATCCGGCCTAATGGTTTGTTCTTGTAGACACAGCGAAATGAAGAAGAAAAATCCTTCAATGCAATCTGGTCGGCGTAGATATCGCAATCTTTAGATAACCCAAATGTCAAATATTTGTTATTTTTGCCATCCAAAATGCTCATGATATTCTTGTCATCTCCGCAAACAAAAAGCATGCCATCCTCTTTGGTCTGCCGGAAGAACTTTTTGAAGGCATCAAGGATATTCTCAAAGTTATGATAATAATCCACGTGCTCAAAATCTATATTTGTTACTATGGAATATAGCGGATTAAAATACAAAAATGAACCGTCGCTTTCATCCAGCTCGGCGACAAAAAATGAACCTTCTCCCAATAAAGCATTATTGTTGAAGTTAAAGACGTTCCCTCCGGCAACGATAGTCGGATTAAAATCGGACTTATTCAAAAGAAAAGAAACCATGGAAGTTGTTGTGGTCTTGCCGTGAGCGCCGGCAACAGTAATACCTTTTTTATCCTTCATCAATTCCGAAAGGACCTGCGCCCTTTTTGCGATAGGAATATTATTTTGCAGAGAGAAAACTAATTCTGAATTTTTATGATCTACGGCGGAGGAATACACTACCAAGTCTATATCTTTATCCCTTAGATTCTTTTCATCATGACCTATGTATATCTTCGCTCCCAAGTCGCTCAGCTCTTGCGTAGCGCTACCGGATTTTATATCCGATCCACTAACTGAATGCCCTTGCTTCATGAGAATCTTGGCGATGCCGCTCATTCCGATACCGCCGATGCCTATAAAATGGATCGACTTATTCATTCGTAGTTAAATATTTATACCAAACATCATTTAATTCTTTAAGATTATCAAATCTGGCGTAAGCTGAATCGATGGCACTATCTAGGCTCTTTCCGTCTTTTAATGCCCTGCAAAACCTCACAAAATTATGTTTTCCATATTTACCGATAAGGAATGAAACTATGCTTACTGACTCATTGTAAAAAAGTTCTACCTTCTCATTGTCAAAAGATGATAATGAATTTATTTCCGTAAGCTCATTTATGGTGATAAATTTTTTTTGCTCTATAGCTTTCTTTACTTCCTTCTCTGAGCCCCATCTTCTTGTGCGTTCTTGATAACAAGCCACTCCTTCATCCAGCCATAATGGAACATTCTTGTTCTTGAATCCCACAAACTCCCTAAAAATTATATGTCCTAATTCGTGAGGAAGCAAGGTATCAAAAAAACCCCAGGCCAAGGGATAAGTATAAATTGTCTTTTTTTCGTACTCTGCATGTCCGCTGGCCCAAGAAGGTTTTCCGGAAGTAGCATGGTAATCTTCGGAATCTTTATATATATAAATCTTGGCACGATCTTCCCATAACCAATAATCATAACGCGTAAAACCTAAGTCCCTGGTGATTTTCTGATAATAATCCTCTGCCGCATCGACAACTTCTGCTATGAAATCCTCGGGAGCATCTTTATAGTAAATAATAAAATGATTGCTGCGCTTGTCTTCCCATCTTTGCTCCTCGCAGAAAGAAATATTCGGTAAAAAGGCTAAAATGAATAGAATGGCGAAAATTCTGATTAGCATCTTCTTATGGGTAAAACCTCCGCTGCTAAATTCTGTACAGCATTATAGTTTTCTATACGCTCAAAATTTACCTTCATCTGCTTAATTCTAACTGCGTCTGACGCAAATGATTCTAATTGCTCGGTCAAAATTCTTGCGGAAAGGCTATGCTCATCTATTATGGTTGCCGCTTCGACATCAGACAATATTTTTGCGTTCATTGATTGATGCCCGCCGGCGAATGGATAAGGGATTATTATCGCCGGAACCCTTAAAGCTATGAGCTCGGAAATTGTCGAAGCCCCAGCCCGCGTCACCGCAATATTGGCTAATTTATAAGCATAACCTATTTCTTTTAAAAATGCAAACACTAAAGCATCAATCTTCATTTTTGAATATTCTCTCAGGACAAAATCGTAATCTTGATGGCCAGCGACATGAATTATGCGAAGTTTTTCTTTATTTCGCATGTTAGTGACTGCATCCAAAATTTTCAAATTTATACTGTGGCTGCCTTTACTTCCTCCCATAATAAATATTGTAAATTTCTCGTCGTTTAAATTGAATCTTTTTCGCGCATCTTCAATAGTCGCATCGATTATATCTTTACGCACAGGGCAACCAGTAAAAACCACTTTTTTAGCGCGAAAATATTTTATGCTTTCCTTGAAACTTACGGCTATCTTATCAACGAATTTGGCAAGAATGCTATTTGCCTTGCCAGGGACGACATTTTGTTCGTGGATCATAGTCGGAATTCCTAAGAAATGTGCAACCATAACTACCGGAGCGCAATAATAACCTCCGAAACCTAACACAATATCGGGTTTTATTTTAAAAAGAATCCGAAGGGAATGAATTGAAGCGGATATTAATTTAAACACGGAGAAAAAGGCTTTGCCGAAAGCAATAAAAGATATGCCTCTAAGTTTAAAAGGCACAATTTGAAACCCCTTCTCGGCAATCTGTCTATCTATGTCTTCATTACCCGTCTGAAGAACAAAAATTTCTGCATCATTCTTTTTGCTGAGTTCCTCAGCTAGCGCCAACGCAGGAAAAATATGCCCTCCGGAACTACTCCCCGAAAATAATATCCTCATACTTCTCTTGATTTTGAAATATTAAGCAGCAACCCCAAACCTATCATGTTAAAAACCAAAGAAGTCCCCCCGTAGCTAACAAATGGAAGCGGCAGGCCTTTTGTCGGCAGGCTGCCGATACTGACGCCGATATTAACGATGGCTTTAAAAGCGATTAAAGCAATGATACCTACGCTCAGATAATGGCCAAAACCGTCTGAAGCCTTCATTGCTATCTTAGCAGCCGACCAGATAAATAAAATGAACAAAATTACAACTGCAACCGTTCCAATCAAGCCTAGCTCTTCTCCAATGATGGAAAATATAAAATCTGTGTGCGCGGCCGGTAAATAAAACAATTTCTGCCTGCCTTGGCCCAAACCAACTCCAAAAATACCTCCAGCACCTAGTGCCAGCTGGGATTGAACCAGCTGAAAACCAATTCCCTGGGGATCCATCCAAGGATTCAAAAAAGAAATGATTCTCTTCCGACGATAAGGAACGCTAAAAATTAATACGTAAAGAGCTGGCAGCGCTAATAAAATAATTGCGCCAAGATGCGACAGCCTAATCCCCCCTATAAAAAGCATCACAAAAACTACTACAGATATAGAAACAGCTGTCCCTAAATCTGGCTGCGCCAATATCAAAAGAACAAAAACCCCCAAAACCATCACCATCGGGGCAAAGCCTGAAAATAAATCCTTGATATCCTTATCCTCTCGGGATAAAAAACTCGCAGTGTAAATTATCATGGCTAATTGGGCAAATTCTGAAGGCTGAAAACTATAGCCCAGAAATCTAAACCAACGCCTCGCGCCAGCAATCTCTTTACTTATCCCAGGAACCAAAACCAAAACCAACATCAAAAAAGATATCAACATCAGAGGCTTGGAATACTTATTTAAAATACGATAATCTATGCCCATAGCAAATAAACTTAATAATATCCCAAGCAAAACATAAAAGATATGGCGCTTAAGAAAGTAAAACGGGTCGCTCAACCTCTGCCAGGCATAGATGCTGCTAGAACTATAAATCATTACTATCCCCAAACAGATTAATATCGCAGAAACAATGACCAGATATTTTCGCGTGTCTTGCATATTATCTAAATATTCTTAACTATCTCCTTAAATTTTCTTCCCCTATCTTCAAAATCAACAAACATATCAAAACTCTTACACATAGGAGAAAATAAAATACTATCTCCGCTTTTAGCACTATTACGAGCTAGATTAATCGAATCTTTTAAGGTCCCAGCCTCTATAATCTTAGTAGCTCCTTCCAAGGCCTTTTTTATCTTAGGCTTAGCCTCTCCTATCAGAATAAGCTCTTTAACTTTCTTAGCAATTAGCTGCTTTACCGTCGCAAAGTCACTTCCCTTTTCCCTGCCGCCGGCAATCATGATAATGGGCCTACTTATATTGCTTAGTGCCCATATCGTTGCCTCTATGGTTGTAGACTTGGAATCGTTAATAAAATCTACGCCATCAATATTCCTAACCCATTCTAAGCGATGCTCTATCCCCTTAAAGTTTCTAAAGATTTCTAGGCATTTTTCTTTTTTTGCTCCGAAAATCCGAGCCACTGCCAATGCTGCCAGAAAATTAGAATTCAAATTCTCTTTTCTATCTTCCGTGCTATTAAAAAATGAAACCTGAGATTTTACTTCTTTCGAGATGTTTCTTACCAGTTCATCTTCGTAGTTTAATACTGCCCAATCTTTATCGTCCTGATTCATAAAAATGCGCTTTTTTGCAGAAAGATAATCTTGTATACTATTATATCTATCGAGATGATTTGGGCTCAGATTTAAGAATACCGCTATTTTCGGCTTAAATTTCTCAATGGTCTCCAATTGGAATGAACTGACTTCAAGGCAAACCAAATCATCTTTTTTTATTCTTGTTATTTCCCTTGAAAAAGGGTTTCCGATATTACCGCATAAATGCACGTTTTTGCCAGTTAATTTGAGGACTTGGGAAGATAAGGTTGTCACCGTGGTTTTGCCGTTTGTCCCTGTCACAGCCACAATTGGCGCGGGACACAATAAAAAGCCCAATTCAATCTCTCCGATAATTTTTATTCCTTTTTTTCTGGCCCATTCTAATATTGGCAAATCCGCCCTTATTCCTGGGCTCATAACGATGATATCGCTATCTTTGATAAAATTCTCGCTGTGCCTACCTATCTCTACATCTATTGATGAATCTAGCTTCTTTGCGTTTTCTCTAATAGAAGGATTATCATTTATATCAGTAACTTTAATCTTAGAGACCTCTTTTGTCTGCGATAAAAGCAAAGCTACATCAAGACCGCTTCTTGCTAAACCAAAAACAGTAATGGTCTTATTTTTAAAAATCATCTTATCTTAATTTTAACGTGGCTAACGTAATCAAGGATAGAATAATGGCAATTATCCAGAATCTAATAATGACTTTGGATTCATCCCAACCGAGAAATTGAAAATGATGATGTATCGGGGCAATTTTAAATATGCGCTTTTTTCTAAACTTAAAAGAACCGACCTGCAAAATTACCGAAGCCGCCTCTATAACGAAAATCCCTCCCAAAAGGACAAGAAGGAATTCTTTCTTTATGAATATAGCTATTGCGCCCAACGTACCCCCGAGCGCAAGAGAACCAACATCTCCCATAAAAATTTCCGCCGGATGGCAATTAAACCATAAAAAACCTAAGCTTGCTCCCAGTATGCTGGCACAATAAACAGTCAGTTCCCCGGAATCCACTATATAAGGCAGAAAAAGATATTCGCTAAATTTCAGGTTGCCGCTTATATAACTCAAGATTCCAATGGTTAAAGCTGCTATGCTAATACAGCCTATAGCTAAGCCATCAAGGCCATCAGTAATATTGACTGCGTTGGAAGTACCAACGATCACAAGCGCTATAAACAGAATATAAAATAAACCAGCATTTATTACCACATCCTTTAAGAAAGGAAGGCTTAGTTCCAAAGAAAAATTAGGATCTAGAAAAAGAAATGTCCCAACTGCTAAACCTAGTATTAACTGCCAGAATAATTTTGATTTAGCGGATAAGCCTTTGGAAACTTTACTGCGCAGCTTTAAAAGATCGTCGGTAGATCCCAAAACGCCCAAATATAGACTGACGAATAAAGAAAGTAAAATAAATTTATTGGTAAGATCGGCCCATAATAAAACCGTTATAAAAACACTTAACAAAATAAAAACCCCACCCATTGTGGGGGTGCCGGCTTTATGGCTATGTAAATCATCAAGCTTGAGGCTATCATTTTTCTTGACCTTTTCACGGATTTTATAACTGGCAAATTTAGGAATAAATACCTTCCCAAAAATAAAACATAACGCAAAGGCCATAACCGCAGCCATGGCCGCGCGGAAAGTAATATAACGCAAAACATTAAAACCAAAGAATAAATCTCTTAATGGATAAAGAAAATGATAAAACATGCTATTTTCCTAACTTTAGCTAAAAATTACTCTTTATTTTATCTACTATTCTCTCCAACTTTAACGATCGAGAACCTTTGATAAGAATTACGTCACGAGAACTTATGATATCAATCAGTTTATTCCCTGCGTCATCTATAGAATCAAAACTAAAAATCATTTTTTCATTAAAGCTACTATCCGAAGCACCTTTGCCCAGAAACCTTGCTAATCTTCCAACCGTAATCAATATATCAACACCGTAATCACCCAGCTTTTTACCTAAATCGTAATGGAATTTTCTGCTGCCCTTGCCTAACTCTAGCATATCTCCGCATACTACAATTTTGCGTCTTGAATCGAAGCGAGATATAACTTTTAACGCGCTTTCCAAAGATTGCGGATTGGAGTTGTAGGAATCATCTATCAAAGAAAAACCATTAACTTTTAGGAAATTAAAACGTGACTTAGGAAAAACAAAGCTCTCCAACGCTCGTTTAGTTATGGCTATATCTATATTAAAAAGATTGGCGCAGGCAATTGCCGCTAAGGCATTATAGATATTGTGTTCTGCTGGCGTATTTAATCTAATCCAAGTCTTATTATTTAACAAAAACGCTAAAGAATCAAATCCTAAATTTATTTTTGTTGCTTGGAACTTAGAGCAGTCTTTTTCACTATAACTTAATATTCTAAATCTTTTTTTATATTTTGACTCGATTTTGCGCAAAGAACAATCGTCTTTATTAATGACTACTGTCCCCTTGGGATGTAAATTCTTTAGTAAACTTATCTTTTCATTAAAAACTGATTCTATATTCTTAAAAAACTCTAGATGCGAAGGTCCGACATTGGTAAAGACAGCTATGTCTGGAATAGCAATCCGGGAAAGGTTTAAGATCTCCCCTTTGTGATTCGTACCAAGCTCCAAGACAACTACTTCGTGCCTACCGTTTAATTGCAACAACGTCGACGGAACTCCGATATGATTATTATGCGTGCCTTGACAAGATAAAACATTATATTTCTCTGCTAAGACACAGGCGATCATATCTTTGGTTGTAGTCTTGCCATTGCTACCGGTAACCGCAATAACAGGAATATCAAATTTCTTACGATGAAAATTTGCTATATCGGCCAGCGCTTTAACTGTATCATCAACCAAGATAGCTACAAAACCCTTGGGATAAGCATTCCTTCTATTTTCGGAAACTATCGCTCCTGCAGCCTTCTTTTCTATAGCTTTTTTTAGAAACGAGTGGCCGTTAAAGTTATCGCCTTTTATAGCCAGAAACAGCTCTTTAGGTTTTATAGTTCTCGTGTCGGTAGAGATACTTCTAAAAGCAGAATCCAGACTACCTTGCAGTAGCCTTCCCCGGGTGCCTTCCAATATCTCTTTTACCTTAAACAATTCAATATCCTTCTTGTAACTTCTCTATCGTCAAAAGCTAGGCTCTTATCTTTCAATATCTGGCTTGTTTCATGTCCTTTTCCGGCAATCAAAACAGTATCCTTATCTTTTGCCATCTTTATAGCCTTTTCTATCGCCTTAGCCCTATCCAAGATAATATCATAATTCTTGGTTTTTATGCCTTTTAATATATCTTTAATTATTTTTTGTGGGTCTTCTCGTCTCGGGTTATCATTGGTAATAATAAAATAATCTGCGAGCCTGCTTACGAGTTTTCCCATTTTGGGACGCTTGGTAGTATCGCGTTGTCCACCGCAACCAAAAACTACTATAATCTTTCCTTTATGGAACTCTTTTAAGGATGAAATAACATTTTTTAATGCATCTTCCGTATGAGCATAATCAACAAAAACGCCGAACTTTTGGCCCTGATTTATTGCCTCCATCCTACCGGCAACACGATCTATCTTTTCAATACCTCTTTTAATTATGCTGAAGTTTATTCCTTCAATAAAACCAACGGAAACTGCTGCAAGAATATTGTAAATATTGTGCCTCCCGATTAGCCCGGTTTGTATGCTGAGCCGACCTTTGGGAGTTAAGATTTGAAAATCGCTTCCCTGAATACTTAGATTGTTGTTTTTGGCTCTTATTTGAGATTTTTTAGAAAAACCAAATGTGATTTTCCTGGCTTTGGTCATCTTTAGCAAGCGGCTTGAATAAGGATCATCGATATTTACCGCAGCGTAAGCTTTAGGGTTTAAATTGGTAAATAATTTTGCCTTGGCCGTAAAATACTCTTCTAAGCTATGATGATAATCAAGATGATCCTGAGTCAAATTTGTAAAAATCGCTATATGAAAATTAACATCTCTTACCCTCTCCTGTTCCAAAGAATGCGACGATACCTCCATAACGCAATATTTCAGCTTTTCTTTAGCCATTTTTGCTAAGAATGCCTGCATTTCAAGCGCGCCTGGAGTTGTATTTATCGACGGAAGGACCATATGCTTGAATTTGTAATTTATGGTTCCAATCAAACCAGTGGGATAACCTGCTTCCTCCAAAATGCTCTCAATAAGATAAGTGATTGTGGTTTTTCCATTAGTGCCGGTTACGCCAATTACTTTTAATTTTTCGGAAGGATAATCATAATATTTTGCCGCCAGTTCAGAAATTGCTTTGCGGGTATCCGCAACATTTATAACAGTTGTTTTCTTTAAATCTATATCTTTAGCAACAAAGATATCTTTCTGCTTTACTACGCAAACTGCGCCATTCTTAATAGCATCTTTTATAAACTTATGACCATCTTGTTCTGCGCCCTTAATTGCTACAAAAATCTCTCCTCGAGAAATTAACTTTGAATCGGTATTTATACCTTTTATCTCTAAATCTTGGGCTTTGTTAAGATTAGTGAATAACTCTCTTAGTCTCATTTAAGTCTACTAGTTCCATTTCTTCCATACTCTTAAGATATTTTAAAGCATCTTCGGCAATCTTCTTAAAAACCGGGGCAGAAACCGTTCCTCCTAAATATGCGGGATGCGGCTCATCGAAAGAAACAACAATGGCAAGTTGCGGATCCTCTACTGGAATGAAGCCCATAAAAGTAGCTATGAATTTTGAGTGCGAATATACTCCATTTTCAACTTTTTGAGCAGTACCGGTTTTTCCAGCTGCTCTATAGCCTTTGATCTGTGCGCCTTTGCCCGTGCCTTCTGCGACTACCGCTGCCAAAATATCCTTCATTCTGGACGCCGTTTCTGCAGTGATGGCTCTTCTTATTTCCTGAGGGGAAAATTCTTTAATTAACTCTCCTTTTTTATCTTGGATGCGCTTGATAACATAAGGCCGCATCTGGATTCCGTCGTTTGCAATAGCAGACAATGCAGTAACCAGCTGTATTGCAGTAACGCACACCTCCTGACCTATGGGTATTGCACCTATAGAAGTCTTTGACCATTTCTCCGGAGGCTTATTCTGGCCTCCTACCTCGCCGGGAAGATCAATTCCGGTTAAAGAGCCGAAACCGAAAAGTTTAGCATATTTATATACCAGCTCTGGACCTAAAATCTGAGCTACCTTTGTGACTCCGATATTACTGGATTGCATCATTACTTCCCTGAATGTCAACGTTCCATGCGGACGGTAATCATGCAAAATATGATTGCCCACTTTATACGAACCGTTTTCGCAGAAAAATTTATCTGCCTCCTTGACCTTGTCCTCTTCTAGGGCAGCCGAAGCGGTGACAATCTTGAATACGGAACCCGGTTCATAAAAATCGCATATAGATCTATTCCTGTGCGACCCTGCTATAGAATCATCAAAATTATTTAAATCAAAAGTCGGACGGTTAGCCATAGCGAGTATCTCCCCAGTTCTAGGGTCCATAACTATAACGCTTGCGCCACTGGCATTATGTTTCTTGAATGATTCATCTAGCGCTCTCTCGGCTATAAATTGAATTGTCTCATCAATAGTTAAAACAATATCATAGCCATCTTTAGGGGGGACAAATTCCTTCTCCAGCATTATCCCTTTTTGTTTCGCGTCCCTTAAAATCATGCACCAGCCAAGTTTTCCTCTAAGATACTTGTCATAATGAAGCTCTATTCCTTCGAGCCCCACATTATCTAAACCAGCAAAGCCAATAACATGGGAAGCAAGCTCCGCGTCCGGATAATGTCTCTTTGTCTCACGTTTAAAACCTAACCCGTCAATACTCATCTTCTTTATTGCATCATATTGCCGGTCAGTCAGCTTTCTTGACAGCCAAATAAATGCCTTTTTGCGGTTTAACCTCTCAAGAAAGAAATCTTTTTTTTGACCCGTAATTAGGGCGAGTCTTTCTGCTAAAGCATTTTTGTTTTTTATCTTCGTGGGTACTGCATACAATGATTGCGCGGGCAGATTCGTGGATAAAGGCCTCATGTGGCGGTCAAATATTATGCCTCTTTCTGGTTCTAGCTCCAATAACAAATTATGTTGCTTCTCGGCAATTTTCCGAAGATGTTCGGATTTAAAGATTTGTATAAGGACGAGTTTAATTGAAAAAAGTAATAGGGTTAATAAAAGAAAGGAAATAACCGCCCTGAGGCGGTTTGGGGATTTCTTAATAAACACAATTTTAGATTACTTTCTGATTCTCTCTGTTGCTTCTGCCTGAGAACCTAAGTTAAACAATAACGCAACTAAATTATATCTTGGACGCCGCTGCTGGGCTGCTGAGTTTGCATTCCAAGACTTAGCCAATTGAGCCGGCAACTTCAAAGAAGATATCTGTTCTTCTGCGGTAAACTGAAGTTCCGCTTTGGAACAAAGCATTTTGTTGCCTATATTTTGCGCCGACTCTAATCGATCTATATTATACACTAGAACCGTTTTGGTATCAAGCAAGTCGCGCAACTGGGATTCTTTGTCGTTTGCTGCGTAGGCAGACTGAAAAATGACTACCTGCATCTGCACATAGAGCAGGCTGATAATTGTTACCATTATCAAAAATCCGAAAAACCTGCTTAATCTCATTTAGATCCTTTCAGCCACCCGCAAGCGGGCACTTCTAGCACGTACATTCTCTGAAACTTCCTGCTCGGTAGATCTCAAGGGTTTCTTAGTAATAATCTCTAGGATGCCCTCTCTTGAAAAATTCTTAAACTTCTCCTTAACTATTTTATCTTCTAGGGAATGAAAAGAAATAACGCAGATCCGACCGCCCTTGCTCAAAGACCTTATCGCTTTATCCAATGCCATATCAAGAGCTTCTAATTCTCTATTGACTGCAATTCTAAAGGCTTGAAAGGTACGTGTCGCTGGGTGGATTTTTTGTGCCGCATATCTGTATCCGACAGCCTTCATGACAATATCTGAAAGTTGCTTAGTGGTTGCAATGGGATTTCTCATCCTCTCTTCCACAAGATAATGGGCGATACGATTATGCCATCTCTCTTGGCCAAAGTTCTTTAGTATACCTGAAATTTCTGTTTCTGAGAGCGAATTTACCAGATCATACGCAGAGATATAACTGTTTTTATCCATGCGCATATCTAGAGGGCCGTCTTCTCTTATGCTAAATCCCCTTTTGGAGTTATCCAGCTGGAACGATGAAATTCCTAAATCAAAAAGGATTCCATCGATATTCTGCACCTTTAAATTCTCTAATATCCTATCTAAGTGCCTGAAATCGTCTTTGATAAGAGTGTAGAATCCGCTGAATTCTTTCAAATTGTTTTCTGCGATAGATAGGGAATCGGCGTCTCTATCAACGCCTATAAGCCTTCCCTGCGGAGCTATCTTCCTAAGGATCTCCTGGGCATGGCCTCCTGTCCCTATCGTGCAATCAAGAACGACTTTGCCTGGGTTAAGATTCAGATATTGTGCTATTTCTTCTCGCATAACTGGTTTATGCTCCATTTCTGCCTACTCAATTAACTTTTCAGCAACATCTTCAAAAGACTCTTTGGATGAATTAAAAAATTCTCCCCAAGAATCTCTGCTCCAGATTTCGATTCTGTTAGAAACTCCGATAATAATTACTTCGCGTTTTATCCCGGCAAAATCTTTTAGATATTGCGGAACAAGAATCCTGCCTTGTTTGTCGGGAATAATTTCAACTGCACCAGAAAAATATATGCGGTTAAATTGCCTTGATTCTTGCTTAGTAAAAGACATAGTCCTGAATTTCTGTTCCTGAAGCTTCCATTCCTCTTCAGCAAACATAAATAAACATTTATCCAGTCCTCTAGTTAAATAGAATTTTTCTACGAAATTTGCTTTGGCAGCATCGCGGAATTTTGATGGCAGGATTATGCGGCCTTTTCTATCTAATGTATGGAGATATTCACCGTAAAACATATTTTTTCACAAGTTTAAAAAGTTTTTATACTTTGCCACTTCCCTCCACTTTGTGGCACTTTATAGTCAAATTCTACTACTTTGGAGACACTTGTCAAGGGAAATTTTTCCTTATTTTATTGCTACACAACAAATAGTGTCAAAAATACCGCTCAACAACAACATATTGTGATTTAGTGAATGGATTAATGAATAGGTTTAGGTGGGAATTTTAGGTTAGATTCTGAAGAATTGTCGTACTGTTTTAAGATCCTCTTCTATCTGACAAATTAGTTTGGTCCTGTTCTTGAATTTTCTTTCCGCGCGAATTCTTTTGATAAACTCCAGCTCCGCAGTTTTTCCGTAAATATTCTTATCGAAATCAAAGATATGGACTTCTGCCACAACTTCTTCCCTCTTTAAGGATTTTTTAAAAGATGGCCGAAAGCCTAAATTTGCAACTCCGAGGAGTTTTTCTTTATCGAAATTTATCCTGACAGCGTATACTCCTGTCGGCGGCAATATCTCGTGATGATAATCAATGTTCGCGGTAGGAAATCCTAATATCTTTCCCCGCCTTGAACCTTTAACTATCTTGCCAAAAATTGATACGGGTCTTCCTAAAAACCTAGCGGCAAGATCAAGGTTCCCTTGGCGTATCAATTTGCGAATAAATGTGCTACTTATTCTTTTTCCGTCGACAACAACCGACCGTATCTCTCTGGTTTTGTACCTGCAAATATTGCTGAATGCTTCTAGGAACTTTACGTTTCCTGATCTTTTTCTGGCAAAAGTAAAGTCTTTGCCAACAAAAATTTCTTGGGGTTTAATCTTTTTAAACAAAAAATTCTTTATAAAAGGGATCTTATCGGTTTGCGAGAATTTCTCTGTGAACTCCTGAACTATACATACATCAACTCCCAAATCAGCAATTAACTTTAGGCGGTGTTCTAAAGAAATCAGAAACGGCAGGTACGTTCTAGGTTTCAAAACGTGGTAAGGATGAGGATAGAAAGTTAGCGCAACGCTCGTTCCTTTTATTTGGCGAGCTTTCTTTACAATCTTTTTTATTAAACATTGGTGTCCAAGATGGACACCGTCAAAAATACCGATCGCTAAAATCGGCCTTATTAGCTTGCGATTAAGCTGGCCAACTCCGTAATAAACTTTCATTGACGTCTTCAAGTTTGATCGCCTCTTCTATCCTAAAATGACCTATAGCAATTCTTCTTATCTTTGATATATGGCCACAGCAGCCGAGGGCTTCGCCTATGTCTTCCCCAAGCTTACGAATATAGGTTCCCTTGGAACAAATTACCTGAAAATCCACTTCCGGCGGGCAAAATCTTTTGATCTCCAAGGAATAAATCTTTATTTTTCTTGATTCGCGGGGAACACTTATGCCTTTTTTGGCCAAACTATACAGCCTTTTGCCTTTATATTTAAGGGCCGAGACCATCGGAGGAATCTGTTCAATATCCCCGACAAATCTTTTGGACGCTTCTTCGATCTTTTCTTTTGTTATATGTGCGAAAGGTTCGTTTTTTACCATCTTGCCTAAAGCATCCCCCGTATCGGTAGACTCGCCAAGAGTTAAGGTGGCAAAATATTCTTTGTCAAAATTAACAAATTTATTAAAGGACTTGGTAACCTTACCAACTAAAACTATCAATAAACCGGTGGCAATGGGATCAAGCGTACCGGCATGCCCTACTCTTCTAATCCCCAATTTTCTTCTGACAGAATTTACAACATCATGAGAAGTAATCCCTTGGGGTTTATCAATAAGCAGAATTCCTTCTTTCATACCAATTTATATAATTTACTAAGGACTATTTGCTTAGCGCCTTTAAGTCCCCTAGAGATATTGCAGCCGCTGGCATTATGATGGCCTCCCCCGCCGAAAATCCTGGCAAACTTTGCTACATCAACCCTGCCGCGCGATCTGAAATTTACTTTTGTTTCTCCGGAGTTAATCTCTTTAAAAATTAACGAAACCTCTATCCCTTTTATCGACCTTAAGAAATCAAAAACATTATCAGCGATATCGACTCTTGAATATAATTTTTGCAGGGTATCGGCTTTAATCTCTACCCATGCCACCTTTCTTTTCTTATCAGTTTCAAACCCATTAATAATATCGGACAGGATTTTCATTTCATCTAAAGGGTTTGCTTCGTAAATTTTCTGATAAATCCTGTTGGCGGACAAGTCTTTACTGAGCAATTCTGCGACGATACGATGCGTGTTAGGGCTGGTATTGCTGTAACGAAATGATCCCGTATCTGTCAAAATCCCCACATATAATAATAGAGCCGAGATTTTGTCTATTTTGATTTTAGTTTTCTTAAATAGGTGATAAACCATCTCGCAGGCAGATGAAGCGTAAGGCATCACCCAATTTATATCGCCAAAATTTACATTGGTTTTGTGGTGATCGATGTTAATTATGAGTTTATCTTTATGAATATAATTAGATATGCGACCGAGCCTTTCTCTGTCAGCGCAATCCAAGGCACAGAAAACTTCATATTCCGGCATTTTCCCTTGGAATCTTGAAATCGACTTCACCCCTGGTAGAAAATTGTAAAGCTCGGGGATTTTATCAGAATTAACGATAAAAATCTTCTTGCCCATTCTTTGCAATAACCTTGCAAAGGAAAGCTCGGAGCAAATCGCATCGCCCTCAAGATTTGTATGGGCACTGATTAAGAAACTTTTATATTTCTTTATCGTCTTTACTATATTTTCTAGACTCATCTTTCAACCTTTCTATTTCTTCTGCGATGTGGACACTATATTCAGTAGACTTATCCAATTTAAAGATCAGTTCCGGCGTAAGCCTTGTTTTAATTCGGTCGGACAATAGTTTTCTAATGTAGCCAGCGGCGCTTAATAACCCCTTTTCTACCTTTTGGGTCTTTTTGGCATTGGCTAATACGCTAAAATAAACTTTGGCATAGCTTAAATCGCGCGTAATCTCTACCCTGTTTATAGTGATAAAACCTAAACGCGGATCATTCAGCTCGTTCTGGACGATACTGCTGATTTCCCTTTTAAATTGCTGATTTAATTTCTCTATCCTGCTCATCTTAAAATAATTCTATTTGGTAATCCAATATTTCCACGCTATTTGAATTCCTGATATAATCAACGATGTTTCCGAAAGATGTATCAATCATTTTGCGTTCTTGATCAACCTTGGCGATTGCCAAAGTTGACTTCTGCCATTTATCCTGATCTTCAATCTCTGTTATAGAAATATTGTATTTATCTCTTAATTTATCTCTTAGGCTATGCAAGACCCTGCGTTTTTCTTTCAAGGAATTACTCCCGGGGATCTTGATAATTAATTGCAATAACCCTATAGTCATTGGTTATCTATCAATTTCCTTGCGTATTCTATTTCTTCCTCTTTAGTCTGGAGTTCTCCGTCTAGCTTTTTATAAAATATCTTATCTAGGATTTTCTTAAAACCGCTATCAAGGCTCACACCTAACTCAGCCAGGTAATCACCGTTTATACTTAATTTGACTTTATCATAAATGTTTAAAAAGTCATCTATTCTTTTCTTTATAATCTTATTCTCGGATTTAGCCCTTAAAATCAGGATGGTCTCATAGCTTAAATGCTCCAACATTACATAAACCTGGCTGGGCTGCAGATTATTTTTTCCCAAGAAATTAAAGAAATTCCGGTTTAAATTCTTAAAGGAATACAATCTGTCCCGTTGGTCTTTTTTAAGATTAAACCTTTCCGCAAGATATTTAATTTCGCTACGTTTAAGAGCGTCTGTTAAAGCCATAAAATAAAGAAACCAATTCTCCACCGGTTCATTATGCGGATACAGCTTTTCATAAGAAACTAATAATTTATCGATCGCGTCAAACAACCTTAAAGTATCTCTGTTTAACCTTAACTTAGGATGTATGAACCTGAGGTCGCAGACCCCGGCTATACGCATAAAGTATTTTTTTGGACTTTTCTCGTAAAGGATGAGGATTAATTCACGCCAAATCCGAGGCGGCTTTATAGTTTCAAAGGCGTGATGCTTCAATGCCTCTTTGATCAACTTCAGAGAATGATCCTCAATTCTGAATTTTAACCTCTGTTCGAATCTAATCGCCCTTAAGATTCTGGTCGGATCATCTATAAAACTCAAATCATGCAGAACCCTGATTACCTTTTTCTTTAAATCATTTAATCCGTCAGAAAAATCGATCAATTCTCCGAAATCTTCAGGATTTAAAGAAGCCGCCATAGCATTAATCGAGAAGTCTCTGCGCAAAAGATCGTCTTCTATGCTCCCCGGCGTAACCTTAGGAAGCGCGCCAGGATGTTCGTAGGTTTCTTTTCTTGCCGTGGCTATATCAATTTTTATTCCGTTCGGCATAAATAGGGCTGCCGTACAGAATTGTTCGTGATCTACCAATTTAGCCTTGAATTTATCAGCTAATATCTTAGCTAAGGCTATGCCGTCACCTTCAACGATAATATCAAAATCAAAATTCTCTCTTCCCAGATACAGATCGCGGATTACCCCGCCGACTACAAAGACTCTGCAATTATTCTCCTGCGCTATTTTGCCAATTTGGCTAAATAGCCTAAGAATATCTCGGGGCAGATTATTTAAATTCTTAACTAACATATTTATGGCCTGGGATGAAATTTTTGATGAATAGATTTCAATCTATCTTTATTTATATGGGTATAGACCTGGGTTGTGGAAATATCAGAGTGCCCCAGCATTTCCTGAACCGATCTTAAATCCGCGCCTCTCTCCAAAAGATGCGTGGCAAAAGAATGCCTTAAAGTATGCGGCTTAATTTCTTTTTTGATCTTAGCTTTAAGCGCGTATTGTTTTACCAGCTTCCAAATCGACTGGCGGGAAATTCTTTTTCCCATCCGGCTTAAGAATAAAAATTGGGGCGCTTCTTTTTTAGCTAGCTTTGGCCTGGTTTTATCTAAATACCTTCTAACCGCAAGAATCGCACTTTTGCCGATAGGAATAATTCTTTCCTTCTGGCCTTTTCCCAGGCATCGGACAAAACCGATATCCAGATTCAGATCCGAAACTTTCAGATTTACTACTTCTGAAACACGCATTCCTGAAGCATACAATAATTCCAAGAGTGCTCTGTCTCTTATGCCCTGCCAATCACGCGGGTAGCTGGCTTCAATCATGGCTTCTACTTCATCGGTTGATAAAACATCCGGAATACGCTTCCATAATTTCGGAGACTCAAGCAAGCTTGTAGGATCTTGCTTGGCATGCCCTTCCCTGACTAAGAAACGATGAAACATCTTTATAGCAACCAAATTCCTGCTTATAGAGTTCATAGAAAGATGCTTGTCTTTTAAAAAGAACAAAAAGGAACTGATTTGCTCCCTATCGATTTTAGTCGCATCAGAAAAACCCTTAGATTTCATATAAGAGATATATTTCTGCAAATCTCGTTTGTAAGATTCCAAGGTATTCTTGGCTAAGCCGCGCTCGATAGACAAATAATTAATGAAGTTTTCTAATAATTCTTGCATATTATATAAATGGATTTGATTTTTTTTCTTCTCCTATGGAAGATGCCTGGCCATGGCCGGGAAAAATCTTTATCTTATCGGGCAAACTCATCAGTTTCTTCAAGGATTCGCGCATTTTCTCCTCGCTGGCGTAAGGAAAGTCAGTCCTTCCTATCCCACCATAAAATAATGTGTCCCCGGTAAAAACAATATCCCCTATTTTCAGGCAGATACCTCCCGGAGTATGCCCGGGCGTATGAATAACTTCAAGGCTTAATTTCCCCAAAGTTATCTTGTCTTTATCATTCAAAGTCTTTATTTTAGAATCCAGAGCTACCGGAGAACCTAAAAATGCCGACATGTTTCTTTTGGAATCCAGAAGACAATTAGCATCATCTTTATGAATATAAACCGGCAAGCGAAATTTATCATTTGCCCCTATGTGATCTATGTGGCCGTGGGTATTGATGACGATCTTGGGAATCAATTCGTACTTATCGATGGCTTTTTTTATCTTATTATAGTCTCCCCCCGGATCAATAATTATCGCCTCCGAGCCTTCTTTTTCGGCTAAAATATAGCAATTTGCCTGATAGGGCCCGACAACTACAGTCTCAAGTATCATCTTATTGATTCTTTAATTTTATTATAGTTAAATTTTGTTCTTATCGTTTTTTCTACCCTAGCTAGGTTGCTTTTTAACTGTGGCAGAATGGAATTCTTAAGCCTTGAGTTCATTAATTGCTCTTTATTCTTAGAAATATCGCTTATGCACACATCTAATTCTTGCTGTTTTTCCTCTTTGAGCAGATTACGCATCTCGCTTAGATTCTTGAGGACCTCATTAAAACATTGCAGCTGCTTTTTATAGCTGCCTTCATCCTTTAATGAATCTAATAAATCTGAATACCAAGCCTTACAAAGAGTGTAAGAATTTTTATAAAGCTCGGCATTATCATGGACCACTTCCGGGTATTCCTGTGGCTCTAGGATCACCTGCCCGACAGTATCTTCTTCCGCTTGTTTCTTTCTAACAAACTTTTTCCTGAAAGCCTCGCATCCTTCGCAAGAAAGAAAAGTCAAAATAATCGAAACCAGAATTAGCCTTCTTAAGAATAATTTATCCAAACTAACCTCCTTTAATGAGCCCACGACTTATGTCGTTTGGGCGAATTAAACCCTTGACATTTTGTCTAAGGTTTAATTCATTCGCAAAATGTCAAGGGTCAAATTCAGACAGAGACTTATGTTCACTTCGTTCCATAAGTCTCGTCTTCATTTAACCTCCTATTTAATCAGTTTCAGGAATTGTTCTTCGCCTATTATCTTGATACCCAATTCTTTAGCTTTTTGGTATTTAGAACCGGGATTCTCACCTGCGACAAGAAAATCCGTATTCTTGCTTACGCTCGACGAGAAATCTCCTCCTGATTCTTGGACCGTCTTCTCTGCCTGAGTCCTGCTAAGACTTCTTAATTCTCCCGTAAAAACAAAACTCTTGCCTGCGAGCTTTGTATTTTTTGACTCGATTACTTTCTCGTGAGTATTTACTCCGTATTTCTTAAGTTTATCGATGAGTTTTCTGATTTGATCCTGGCTAAAGAAATCAACTATTGACTCAGACATTACAACTCCGACATCTCTGATATTTTGCAAATCCTCCACCTTTGCTTGCATCAATTTATCAATGCTGATAAATCGCTGCGCCAAAACATATGCCACTTTTTCTCCCACATGCCTGATGCCTAATGCGAACAGAAGCCTGGATAAAGGCTGGCTCTTACTCTTTTCTATAGCCTTAAGCAAATTATCTGCCTTTTTATCTTTAAATAAATCAAGCTTAAACAAATCTTCTTTTTTTAAAGCATAGATATCGGCAAAATCCTTGACTATTTTCTTCTGGACCAATTGTTCAACTACCGCTTCCCCCATCCCTTCAATATCCAGCGCTGTCCTTGAAGCGAAATGTATCAGACCTTTTTCAATCTGGGCCGGGCAAGATGGGTTTATACAAAAATAAGCCACGTCTTCTTCTTTTTCTTTATTGACTTTACCATTGCATACCGGGCAATGCTCTGGAATCTTTAACTTTCTTTCCTTACCAGTACGCACCGAACTGACGACTTTGATGATTTTAGGAATAACTTCCCCGGCTCTTTCTAAAATTATCCTATCTCCGACTCTAACATCTAGACGCTCTATCTCATCAAAATTATGCAGCGTAGCTCTTGAAATAGTAACTCCTGCGCATTCCACGGGTTCTAATTCCGCCACCGGAGTCAAAGTTCCTGTCCTACCTACTTGCACTTTTATATCTTTAATTTTTGTCGTAGCCTGATGGGCAGGAAATTTGTAGGCTATAGCCCACCTTGGACTCTTCTGGGTAAAACCCATTTGTTCTTGCTGAGTTAGGGAATTGACCTTGATAACTATCCCGTCTATCTCGTATCCTAAACTGTCACGTTTATCCTGCCATTTACGGCAATACTCAATGACTTCTTCCACGTCGCTGCATAGTTTATTATGAAGACTAGCGGGTAATCCCCAGTTCTTAATTTTCTCCAAGAATTCCCACTGTGTTTTTACATTTTCTTTTGGTTCGATGCTCCCAAAAGAATGGGCAAGAAATTTAAGCTTTCTTTGGGCAGTAATTCTAGTATCGAGCAACTTCAAAGACCCACTGGCAGCATTGCGCGGATTGGCAAAAAGCGGCTCGTCTTTATCCTGCCTCTCTTTATTTATTTTTCTAAGTTCATATTTATCCATATAAACTTCGCCGCGAACATCTAAAAACTTTGGAAAGTCTTTCCCGAATAGTTCCAGCGGTATGGCCCGTATGGTTCTTAAATTAAAAGTCACGTCTTCCCCGGTTAATCCATCACCTCTTGTGGCTCCGGTTTGAAATCGTCCATTTTTGTATGATAAAGAAGCGCTTAAGCCATCAATCTTAAGCTCGGTGACATATTCAATCTTTTCCTTTGGCAATAATTTCTTAACGCGCTCTTGCCAGTCTTTAATCTCCTCAAAACTATATGTATTATCTAATGAATACATCTTGGTTTTATGTTTTACGGTTTTAAAGCCCTCAAGGATCTGGCCGCTTACTCTTTGCGTGGGAGAATCTGCCGTGATTAAACCGGGGAATTGTTCTTCTAGCTCTCTGATTTTGCGCAAGAGCTCATCGTATTCTTTATCCGATATTTCTGGCTGACTTAATACGTAATAGCGATAATCATGATGCTTGATTTCATGACGCAATCTTTCTATCTCTGTCTTTGCTTTGGATTTATCCATACACTACATCCCAGTAGATAATCTCTCTGCCAAAAAAGGAGGCAGTCCCGCTTTGATAATCTTGGCTTGAGTCTTGTCTATGCTGTAATCTACTCTTTTTAAATACACCTCTTTCCTATCGGTATCAAAAATGCAAAAAGAAGCACGATTATCTCGGTCTCTTGGCTGTCCGACACTACCAACATTGACGATATATTTTTTGTTAGGATCAATCTTAATTTGTGTTTGAACCGAATAAGAAATTTCACCCTTCGCTTCAATAAAAATACCCGCAATATGAGAATGACCGATAAAACAGATATTCTTCTTCATCAACTTAAAATCAACCTGAGCCAGTTCCACATCCATCAGATAATTAAACTCTTCCGGCTTGTTAAGCGTTCCGTGAACTAAGATTAAATCGGAATTCTCATAAACCAGTTTCAATGATTTCAAGAAATCCTTTTCTTCATCCGATAATTTAGCTCTGGTCCAAAGGATTGCCTGCTCGGCTACGGGGTTAAAATATGTTATGTCAGTCATTCCAACTGCTGCCCAATCATGATTTCCGGCAACTGTCAAAGCCTGAAGCTGCCTTGTTTTATCAATGCATTCATTTGGATCCGCGCCATAGCCGACGATATCGCCGGCACAAAGATACTTATCTATCTTTTCATTCTTATAAGCGTTGATGACCTCCTGGAAAGCCTCTAGATTGCCGTGTATATCTGAAAAAATCCCGTATCTCATTAGAATTTAATCCCGAATCCTTTAAATTCTCCCGTAGCCTCTAGCCAATGTGTCTCGGAATCTTTGATATAATTAGCAAAATATGCATTAATTTCTTTTAGGAATTTCTCTAGATTTTCCTGTTTGCCTTCGGCGAGTATCTCAACTCTTCCATCATGCATATTCTTTACCCAACCGGTAATTTCTAATTTTGAAGCCAGGTTTTCTGCGGTAAACCTAAAGCCTACGCCCTGGACTCTTCCTGAATAAAAGACATGGACTCTTTTCATAATAATGAGGATAATTTTGAATACTCTACTGTATATTTTTAATCAGTAATACCCAAATCTTTGTAAGTATTTCTGAGTTGCTTCTTCAAAAAACGTCTACCAGCGCCACTCTTTAAGAATTTTTCCCTACCCTTTGCATCCTTCTCACTTATGTACCCTTCACGATAAATCTCTAAGAGTGGCCGCCTATCTTTAGTTGAAATTACTTCTCCATTATTATGCTTCTTAATTCTTCCTTCGATATTGGTCGTATAACCAATATAAAAACCTTTATCTTTTTGGCTGTAAAGCTGATATACGTAAAACATACTAAAGCTTTCTGTCCCGTAAAATTCCGCTTCGCGGAATCACGGGACTCACGTAAAAACTCAATAAACATCCAATGGTGAAACCACGTGAACTTGACCGAAGGTCAAGTTTTTACGTGGTCGGGGAGGTGGGACTTGAACCCACGACCTCTTGGTCCCGAACCAAGCGCTCTAAGCCAAACTGAGCCACTCCCCGAAGAATATTAATAAAATAGTTTATCATCTTGGAAGGAATTAGTCAATCTATTCGTAACTGAGAAAACCGAATATCTGGCGGGAAAATTAACTTATTTTATATTTAAAACCTATTGAAATCTAACCCTTTACGCTAAAAGCTAATTCTGCTGTGGTCACTAGATTGTCTTCAACATACGCCTCACCCGACAAAATACCGACATTGGAAAGCATTTTTATTGGCTTTATTTCTAATCTCAGCTGGTCACCGGGGATAACCGGTTTCATGAATTTCGCCTGTATCTTGCCCAGATAATAAATCAGGTTCTTGTCATCTTTGGTCCTCTTGCTTAAATAGAAAAATACTGCTCCAGCCTGCGCTAATGCCTCAACTATCAAAACTCCCGGCATAACTTTTTCTTGGGGAAAATGGCCCACAAAAAATTGCTCATTTGCCGAAACATTTTTAACCGCAATAAGCTTTTCATTGGGAACGCAATCAATAACCTTGTCAACCAATAAAAACGGGTAACGATGAGGAAGAATCTCTTTTATCTCTTCGACTCCCATATATTTCATTTCTATTCTCCTTTTTTAATGAGCAGACAATTTACGGAGTCGTAAGACGACGTAAATTGTAGCCCCGATTTATCGGGGCGTCTGCGAATTAAACCCTTGACATTTTACTTTAGAGCAAGCAGCGGCAAAATGTCAAGGGTCAAATTCAGACAGCAATTTACGTCTCATTGTTCCGTAAATTGCGTCTTCATTTGATTTATCTCATTGCCATACCGCCATCAACAGTGATCACCTGTCCGGTGATATACTGCGCGGCATCACTTAAAAGAAACAAAACTACCCTTGCAACATCTGCAGGTTTTCCGAATCTGCCTAAAGGAATAAATTTCTTTAAATGATCCTTCTGTTCTTCTTTTAAAGTATTTAACATATCAGTCTGGATGTAACCAGGAGCCACTGCATTAACTCTAATATTATATTCTGCCACCTCTTTAGCTAAAGCTTTAGTAAAACCGATTATTCCAGCTTTTGAAGCCGAGTAATTCGTCTGCCGCGCCTGACCGGTGATGCCGCTTACAGAAGAAATATTTACAATCTGACCGCTCTTTTGTTTAAGGAATGTAACGATGCAGGAGCGGGTTATATTAAATGCGCCGTTTAAATCGGTATCTATAACTTTTCTCCAATCCTGCTCTTCCATCATCATAAGAGCTTTATCAATAATAATCCCGGCATTGTTAATAAGGATGTCTAATCTACCGAAAGTATTCTTTGTCTTCTCCACAAACTCTTTTACTTTTGCGAAATCACTGATATCGACCTGCTCGGCCAGGGCTTTTCTACCCAAAGAATTAATCTCTTTAACCAAGATCTTGGCCTGTTCGGAATTCTTTAAATAATTAAATGAAATGTCTGCGCCCTCTTTAGCTAGCTCCAAAGCAATCTCTCGACCAATACCCCTGGAGCCACCGGTTATTATCGCTACCTTTCCTTTTAGAATCATTTCTCGTACCTCTTTATTATCAAGCAACTATTGTTGCCGCTCGGCCCGAAAGAATTTATTAAAACGTTCCTGACTTCTTTCTGGCGCGCCTGGTTTGGGACATAATCTAAATCGCATTCCGGGTCTTTCTCTTGATAGTTTACCGTCGGCGGAATAAAACCTTCTTTTATCGCACCCACCGCTGCGGCCACTTGAAACGCAGCAGAGACGCTAAAGCATTCTCCTGTCATGGATTTTATAGCGCTCACCGGGATTTTCTTGGCCTGGTTACCAAACACTTCTTTAATCGCATCTGTCTCAATTTTATCGGCCTTTACAGTTGAGTTAGCATTGGCACAGATATAATCTATATCTGACGGCTTTAGCCTTGCTTCCTCTAATGAAGAATGCATTGCCTTTTTTATCCCATCGCCTCTGGGATTATATTTATTTATCCTGTAGGGATCAAAACAGATTGAGAAATTTACAATTTCGGCCAAAATATTTGCGCCCCGCGATAAAGCATGCTCTAAATCCTCTAATACTAGAAAAGCCGCCCCTTCCCCAAAAATGATCCCGTCTCTTCTTTTATCAAATGGGCAGGAAATCGGCTGATTGCCGTTTTTAGATCCAGACATAAATTCCAATTTATAAAATCCTAGGAAAGTCTGGATACACATCTCCTCAACTCCGCCGGCTAAAACAACTTTAGCCCTGCCAAAATTCAAGAAATCAATTGCATAACCGATAGCATCAAGGCTAGCGGTAAAACCCGTCGAGATCGTCGTAGTAAAACCTTTGATATTAAATTTTATGGAGACCTGGCTACCGGGAGAATTAATGACGGTGTTGGGAAATTCTGCGGGATTTACAGAACGAGGGCCTTCTCGAAGCGCCATTTTATCAAATTCGCTGATACTGTAGACACTTCCCAGAGTTGTGCCAACTACTACTCCTATATTATTGGTATTTTCTTCGGTTATGGCAAGGGCTGCATCATCAATGGCAAGTTTTCCGGCAGAACAGAGAAGCTTGGTGCTTCTATCTAACGAACGCAATCCCTTTTGGCCTAAAAATACTTTGGGATCAAAATCGCTGATTTCACCGGCAATCTTTACTTTAAGATTAGAGACATCAAAAAGGCTGACTTCTTTAAATCCAGTCTTGCCCTGTCGCAATGACTGCCAGTATTGTTCTCGGCCGATACCGTTTGATGCGAGAACCCCAACTCCTGTAATGACAATGCGTTTATCCATTATATTAGAGAATATCCTAAAATATGATTTATTTCAAGCAATTTATCTTGGAGTCTTATTCAAATTTGCCGCGTATTTTGAAATTTGGTCGACTTCGATGTTGACCTTATCTGAGTTTGACTTCTTGGCCAAAGAGGTATTTTTATAGGTATGAGGTATGATATGGACGCTAAATATATTGCCTTTTACTTCTACGACGGTCAGGCTTATCCCGTCGATAGCTATAGAACCCTTAGGGACAATATAGGGAATCAATTCTTTTGAGACTGCTATAGAAAAAATATGGCTGCCATTCCTGAATTCTTTTCTTCTGATAATTCCTTTTTCGTCTACGTGGCCGGCAACGAAATGGCCGCTCAAGCGATCATTGGCTCTCAGGGCTCGTTCAATATTGACGGTATCCTTTATCTTTAAATCATTTAAATTTGATTTATCTTTTGTCTCCTGCATCACATCAAAGGTCAATAGGCCTTTATCTATTTTGGCGACCGTTAAACATACTCCATTAACGGAAATGCTTTCACCCACGACAATATCATCTAATTGCTTATCCAGCTTTATTGCAAGCTGCAAGCAACCGTTTAAAAAAGATTTTCTCTCTAGCCTACCGAGATTTGTTATTATTCCTGTAAACATATCCCTCTACCATTAAATCATCGCCGATTCGTTTTATTTGGACACCTTTTATCTGGATAGCATTATCTATTAACCTTGCGCCTTTTCCGGAAACCGATGAGACAGACCTTTCTCCTCCGATAATCTTTGGCGCAATAAAAAACATAACTTTATCCACTAGCCCTTCATCAAATAGGGACCCGATAATCTTTCCTCCGCCCTCAACTAAAAGATTCATAATCTCTAATCTCGCAAGCTGATTTAGCAGAAATCGTAAATCTACCTTGCCTTCTTTTTTGGGAGTCTTGATAAAAATCACGCCTTTTTCCGATAAACTCTTGTGTTTACTATTTTTTGTAAAATCTTTGGTGGTAGCGATAACGACCTTGCCGTAAGAAATGCCAGATAATATCTTTGCCTTTGGTGGTATTTTTAAATTGCTATCAACAATAACCTTAAAAAACTTTTTCTCTTTATCGGCACAATTGAGTAAAGGGTCATCGTTTAAAACTGTATTGATCCCTACTAAGATAGCGTCATAGAATCCTCTTAAATCATGAGACACGCTTCTTGATTTATCGGAAGTAATCCATTTTGAATCTCCTGAGTCCGCCGCAATCTTTCCGTCGAGGCTCTGGGCTACCTTTACGGTAACAAAAGGTAATTTTTGCGTGATATATTTTGTAAAATCTTCGTTGATAGGCTTTATCCTGTCTTCAAGGCAGCCGACTTTAACATCTATCCCCTGGCTGCGAAGAATCTGGATAGATTTTCCGTTATTAATGGGATTGGGATCCTGCATACCGATGATTACTTTCTTAATTTTATTTTTGATAATTTCGACTACGCATGGCGGGGTTCTGCCAAAGTGCGAACAAGGCTCCAGGGTAACAAATAAAGTTGAATCTTTTGCATTCTCTTTGGCTTTTCTTAATGCGACTATCTCAGCATGGGCTTCACCGGCTTTTCGGTGAAAACCCTCGGAGATAATTCTATTATTTTTTACCAGAAGAGCGCCAACTACAGGGTTAGGACTCGTCTTGCCTTTGGCCTTAAGCGCAAGCCTCATAGCTAAATCCATATAAAATTCATCTTTTTTCATTTTTCGCCTGTTTTAGCTTTTCAACCAAATCATATGGAACTCTTGGAATCCCGATAACGCTGCCTTCCTTTACATCTCCGTGAAAATCAGAACCACCGGTTAAAAGCAACCCATATTTTGCGGCTAAATTAGCATAGTGTTTTACTATGCTCTCAGGATAACCGGGATAATAAACCTCTAAACCTTTAAGGCCATAACCGACAAACTCGGGAATCAAATTATCCTCTCCTGGATTATGCGGATGAGCAAACACAGGAAGTCCGCCGACATCTAAAATAGTTTTTATTGCCTGCTCAGGCGTCATATTGAATTTTCCTACATAGGCAGGGGAACTATTGCCAATATATTTCCGGAAGGCTTCAGAGACAGTCGACACCCACCCCTTCTTCTTTAAAATCGAAGCAAGATGAGCCCTTCCCACCGTACCCATGCCAGATAAATCAAACACATCCTGGGCTTCAATATCATCAACGCCGAGCTCTTTTAATTTTTCCACCATATCAAATATGCGTTTTTCGCGTATAACTTTTATTTTTTCTAACTTTTCTAAGAAAACTTTATCGAGATAATCAATGAAATATCCCAGGATATGGACTTCTTTTCCGTCTTTTTCCGCTGTCAGCTCAATACCGGGAATAATCTCCAATTCAAATTTCTTGGCTTCTTCCTGTGCTGGGCATATCCCCTCAACGCAATCGTGGTCGGTAATAGCGATGGCGCCTAAATCGGCATTGACCGCTACCTGCACCAATTCGGCAGGCGATAAAGTGCTGTCGGAAAAATCTGTATGTAGATGTAAATCGGCAAATTTCATGGGAAAATTATTTGGATTGTTTATCTTGGCAGTATGTCTTGTTTATTTTATCCAGGATGCCGTTGACGAACCTTCCTGAATCAACGTCCCCGAATCTCTTCGCAAGATCAACCGCTTCATTAATGGAAACCTTGGGAGGTATATCCTGCTTAAACAATAATTCAAAAGTAGCTATTCTTAAAATATTCCTATCGATAACTGCCATGCGCTTCAGTTGCCAATTTGCGGCGGATTTGCTTATTTCCTTATCGATTCTATCTAGATTCTCTAAGACGCCCTTAACTAAAATGCTGGCAAATTCTTGCACTCCTGAATCTTCAATCTCTTGCGACTGCCAGAAATTGTCTATAGACTCTTGGATAGCATCACCGGTAATGTCAATGCCGTAGAGAATCTTTAAAGCGCATTCTCGCGACCTAGTACGTTTACGCATTTTAATTTAAATTTATTTTTTTGTCTTTCGTCTAATGGTTGCGCTGCTGGAAACGTTAAACGTTATACGTCAGACGATTCGAGTTGCGCAACCGAAAACCTTTTAAAACGAACTTACTTAAATACAATTATCTGTTTCAAAACTACTTTAAGATTTATTATTTTAATTTATCTATCAAATTGACCATCTCGATGGCATTCATTGCCGCATCTTTTCCTTTATTGCCATCTTTTGTCCCAGAACGCTCAATAGCCTGCTCAATAGTATCGGCTGTTATCACACCGAAGATTGCAGGTTTTCCAGTCGCCATAGCAACATGAGCGATACCTTTAGCAGCTTCAGACGCAATGTAATCAAAATGCGGAGTCGAGCCGCGAATCACTGTACCTAGACAAATCACTGCATCAACAGACTTATCGGTTGCCATTCTCATCGCTACAGACGGCATCTCGAAAGCCCCGGGAACCCAGGCGATCTGGATTTCTTCATCCTTTACACCATGACGAACAAGCGTATCAACACAACCATCAATAAGTTGTTTGGTAATAAAATCATTAAACCTCGATGCGACGATAGAAAACTTTTTGCCCTTTGCCACCAGTTGCCCTTCAATTACCTTTGCCATGAAAATACACCTCCTCTTATTCCAGTTTTTTAAACTCATTAAAAGTCAAACTCTAAGCACAAAACTCTAAGCCCTAAATAAACTCAAGATTCAAAATCACAAACTCAAAACGTTTTGGGTTTTTGGATTTGGGATTTGTTTAGAGTTTAGGGTTTAGGGTTTCGGATTTAGGGTTTAACTTCATTCAACAATCCATTTCAAAGAATATGTCCTAGTTTCTCTTTTTTAGTCTTAAGATAATTTTCATTTTTTGCAGTAGGAGAAATCTTAAGCGGCACCCTCTCAACCACCTCAAGACCATAACCCTCTAAACCTACGATCTTGCGCGGATTATTGGTCAGGAGCCTGATTTTATTGACACCTAGATCAACCAGAATCTGTGCTCCAATGCCATAGTCGCGTAAATCCGCGACAAAACCTAAAGCCTCGTTGGCTTCAACCGTATCCATACCCTTATCCTGAAGGCTATAGGCACAGATCTTATTTTTTAAGCCGATCCCTCTTCCTTCTTGATTCATATACAAAATTACGCCCTTGCCTTCCTTATTAATCATCTGCATGGCTTTCTTAAGCTGTCCGCCGCAATCGCAACGTAGCGAACCAAAGACGTCGCCGGTCAGGCAACCTGAATGCACTCTGGCTAAAATCGGTTCATCTTTTTTGATTTCGCCCATCACTAAAGCCAAGTGATTTTGATTTTCTATCTCTGATTCGTAAAGAATCAAATTGAATTCTCCGAATTCAGTAGGAAGAAGCGTCTGAGTGACTCTTTTTACTAATTTTTCGGTTTTTCGACGATACTCGATAAGATTAGCAATAGTGCAGATTTTTAAATTGTGTTTCTTGGCGAATTCCAGTAGTTGCGGAGTTCTCGCCATAGAGCCGTCTTCATTCATTATCTCGCAGATTACTGCCATAGGATACAGCTTTGCCAGCTTCATCAAATCAACCGAGGCCTCGGTATGTCCTGCCCTGACTAAAACTCCTCCTTTTACGGCTTTTAAAGGAAAAACATGGCCCGGACGGATTAAATCCTCCGAGTTTGACTTAGAGCCCACTAAGACTTTGATTGTTCGAGCTCTATCAAAAGCAGATATTCCCGTCGTAATGCCGGCTGCTGCGTCGACAGAAATCATCCAGGCGGTTCCGTATGGATCCTTGCCTTTTACGCGTTCCTTGACAAAACTATCAGCCATTGGTTGAATATTTAAAGAATTCAATCTCTCTTCTTCCATAGGAACACAAACAAGCCCTCTTGCCTCTTTGGCCATAAAATTTATATCACCGGGCTTTACAAAAGAAGCGGGTATAATCAGGTCACCTTCATTTTCGCGGTCCTCGTCATCGATGACGATAACCATGCGGCCGAGCTTTAAATCTTCGATTATCTCTGGAATAGTGTTAAAGTTCATTTCATGACCTCAATTCCGCCTACGCTGAAGCGCTTTCGCCTTCAGCTTCGGCGGATTAAATTCAGGCATACGATTTAGCTCGCTATCGCTTCGCTAAATCGTGCCTTCATTTAAAAAAAATCCCGAAGTTTCCTTCGGGATATCTTTGCGCACTTTGCGTTGATATTTTGCGTACTTTGCGGTTACAACCTTCTCCCATCTAGACTGTGACTATTGGCGTTGGAATCTCACCAACTCAACCATGAACATAGCGTTCGAGGCTCGTGGGCTTTACCCCGTTAGAAATTTTTCTTTGTTATTTGCTCTATGGAAATTTCTGACGGGGTGAACCACCAGTCGGGAATTTCACCCTAGCTCCGATTTACAATCGGAGCATCCCGAAGGTAGGCCTAATATACCAAATACGGATAATTTTGTCAAGTTAAGTTTAGAACAAGAAACAATTTGATTCTGTAAGAATTATTTTCGGATAGTTCTTATGTTTTTATATTTTATTGCGTATTAATCGCTGCAGTCGCTATGGTCGCAAGCAGATTCAGAGGTTATCTCCTCAAGTGATCCTTCTTTATATCGCTTTATAACATCAGCTGTAGTTCCATCTGTAGCTTTATAAGCCTTGATACCGCTATCATTAAGTTTTGTTACTGCTCTTAACCCCATGCCGCCACAGACAACAACATCAATCTTTTTCTTATCTAATGCGCTCATGGGTTGACACATGCCATGCATATGATGTTGGTTACTATTATTAATTACCTCAAAGGCTTCCTTATCCGTATCGTAAATAGTAAAATACGGCGCGCTGCCGAAATGAGCGTTGATTTTAGCTTTTAGCCCTTCATCCGTTTGCGTCGGAATGCAAATTTTCATGCGCCCACCCTCCTACATTTGCCTCTTCCAAAACCGCCGCTTCGCGCCCAACCCCTATCTTTTGCTGACCTATGAATATTGCTGCTTTTGCATTTAGGACACTCGCTGGGCCGACCCGATCCGTGGGGCAAACTCCATTCATGCTTACAATCATAACAAACAAAATTCCTCCCTGCCATTTTAACAACGCCTCCCTCTATCTTTAATGCCTTGCTATTGACTAATGAATCCGCTATCTTCTTGTGCGCTGAAGCAATAATATTTCCGAAAGTCTGACGTGAAATATTCATTTTCTTGGCGGCATCCTCTTGATACATATTCTCTAAGTCAGCAAGCCTCACCGCCTCCAGCTCATCCATGGTTAAATTGACTTCTTTCAATACGCCTATTGGAATACCTCTTGGCTTAAAATAATTTGCGTCTGGCCTGCAACAAACTTTTCTAAATCTAAATGGCCGCGGCATTATCTAACCTTCTTTTTAGATATCTTATTTGTCAGCCAACCAATCCTTACCTTAAAAGCCGATGAGAACTCCGGCACATATGGCTTAATATCTAATAACGGTGTCCCATCAATGACATCGATACCTTTTACAAATAAAACATTGCCCTTGCGTCTTAATAGTCGCACTACTGAAATCCCAATTTGATTTGGTCTACGAGGAGACCGCGTAGAAAAAACACCATGTAATTGGTCATCTAGAAATGGCTTAACCAATAATCGCCACCCCCTGGATTTATGAAATTTGTAAATAAGGATGATGTGGGAGAATCCTACAATATCCTTAAGACCGTCTCTAAATTTCTTGCAGACTTCAACCCTGCCGATTTTATTTGATCTAAACGGCTGGATAGGAGTATCTTTCCTGTTCTTAAAAGTCGAATGGATTATCCCAATGGGTTCTATTCTCATCTCAACCTTGTTATTGGCATATGCTAATAATACCAAATTCGCTTAATCTTGTAAAGAAGTTTTCGCACTTTCGTATTGAAGCCTGCAAGTATTTAGAATATAATATGAATATGAAATCCTTAGAGCAAAATGTCGCGCAGCTGTTAACTAAACAAAAAAAGACTGTCTCAATAGCGGAATCCTGTAGCGGCGGCCTTGTCGCAAATAGGCTCACCAATATCCCGGGAAGTTCAAAATATTTTAAAGCGGCAATTGTTGCTTATAGTAATGAAATAAAAATCAACCAATTAAAGATTCCTGCCCGAGTAATTGCTCAGAATGGCGCAGTTAGCGAAAAAGTAGCCCTTCTGATGGCAAAAAATATCAGAAAGATAGCAAAGACCGACATTGGATTGGGGATAACCGGGATTGCCGGTCCGGCTGGCGCGACTAAAACTAAGCCTGTTGGCTTAGTCTATACTGCCTTGGCCGCGAAGAATTATCGCGTTTGCAAGAAATTCAGATTTAAGGGCAACAGGCTCAGCATAAAAAGAAAAAGTTCTTCTGCCGCTTTAAAACTATTAAATGATTATTTTGAGCCCCGAAGACAAACCTAGAATATCGCTATTACCCTCCTTCGCTCGCCGAAATATGAAACGTGAGCGAGCTACGGCGGGTTATCCGCAAACAAGTTTTGGGCGAAATCCGCCGAAGCAATCACCCTTTTCGTTATCTTCGCATTTATCCCCGGAAAAAACCAGTTTTCTGCGAAGGCGGATAAAATGAGCGAGAAAATCCGCGCATTTATTGCTATTGAACTCAATAACGAAGTTCAGAATAGTTTAGCTAAGATCCAAAACGAGATCAAGACAAGCGGCGCTGTAGTAAAATGGGTTGAACCTAAAAATATTCATCTAACCTTAAAGTTCTTAGGTGACATTGACACTGATTTAGCTGCTAAGATAAAAATTATACTCGAAGATTTAGTAAAAAAACACCGAAGATTTCCCGCAGTAATAAATGAACTGGGCGCCTTTCCTAATACGAGAAGCCCGCGGGTGATTTGGGCAGGAATTGAGGCGGGAAAAGAAAATGCGATATCATTCGCTAATGAACTTGAAGACAATCTTTCCAAGCTGGGAATCCCTAAAGAAGAAAGAGCTTTTGCTCCTCATTTAACCCTGGGAAGAGTCAAGAGCCCGATAAACCGCTTCAAATTAAGCGAATTGCTGAACAAAAATAAGAATATATCTGATTTAAATTTTATTGCAGACAGAATTACTTTCTTCAAAAGCACTCTCACTCCCCAAGGCCCTATCTATGAGGCTATCGCGGAAGTTAATCTTAAAGAAAGCTGAATAATTAGGTTGGTATAAATTGCGGCGATGATATCATCAAACATAACACCTGCGCTTCCAGGCAAATGCTGCAATCTATCAAACGGAGGCGGTTTTATGGTATCAAAAGCCCGGAATAGTAAAAAAGCGATAATTATGATCGGTAACCTTACCGGTAATAAAAAAAGCGCGATGAGCATACCAGAGACTTCATCAATAACGATCTTGCGCGAGTCCTTCTGTTGAAAAACCTTTTCCGCTTTGCCGCTTGTCATGAATCCTAAAATCAAAATAACTGCCAATACAATCGCATACAATAAATTATTCTTATTAATCAGAAAGTAAATCAATAATCCGACCAGGCTTGCCATTGTCCCGGAAATCGGCAGATACCCGACGTAGAATACCGTAGAAACAAGCTCAATAATCTTCTTAATCATGGATAAGATTCCTATTCTGCCATAGATAAGATATCCCGGAGATAAGCGTCAGCGCTACCGTAATCAACATCGTAACGAATATCCCTATTCGGCACCAGAATTCAACATTATCTGTCCAGATAAAGAAATGCACCATTACCTCTTTGAATATCAGATACCCCAATATTAAAAATATCGCCACCATCTGAGAAACCGTCTTATGTTTTCCGCCTTTCTCGGCTTGCAAAAACTTTCCTTTTGTCATGGCAAAAAACCTCAAGCTGGTGATAATCATCTCCCGGCTTATAATCAAAACTACCATCCAGGCCGAAATTATATGCAATTGCACGAATGCCAGAAGAGCGCCGATAACCAAAAGCTTATCGGCTATCGGATCCATGATTTTGCCGAAATTTGTCACTAAGCTTCTTTTTCTAGCGATATGCCCGTCATAGAAATCAGTCAGCGAAGCCAAGGAAAATATCAGTAAAGCAAAAATCTTAAAAATCAAACCCCGAGAAAAAATAAATAACATAAAAATAAAAGTCAGGACAATCCTCAATATGGTTAGTTTATTGGGTAGATTCATACTTTATCCGCATCCAAATCGTATTCATAAGTATCTTTTATTTTAACTTTTACAAAATCTCCCGGATTTAACCTGTCTTTGGAATGCACATAAACCATACCGTCGACCTCCGGAGCATCTGCTTCGGTCCGCGCTAAGTACAAATTCTCTTTTGGATCTTTTTCGTCAATCAGAACTTCAATTTCTGTGTTCAAATATTTAGAGTTAACCTCTTGGGCGATTACCTGCTGCATGGACATTATCTTATGCAGGCGCTCCTCTTTGACCTTCTGCGGAATCTGATTCTTGAAATCATAGGCAGCGGTATCCTCTTCGCGCGAATACATAAAAACTCCGAGCCTCTCAAATTTTATTTTACCGATGAAAGCCAGGAGTTCCTGGAATTCCTCCTCTGTTTCCGATGGAAAACCGACTATAAGTGAAGTACGGATAGCTATGCCTGGGATCCGATTCCTTAATTTCTTAATAAGGCTAGTAATCTGCTCTTTAGTAATCTTGCGGCCCATTAGTTTTAAAATGCGATTATTAACATGCTGAATCGGCAAATCAAGATATCTACAGATCTTCTTATTTTCTGCAATTAACTCAACAAGCTCATCGTCAATATGGTTAGGATAAGTATAAAGAAGCCTGATCCATTTTATATTGTTGGTTTCGGAGATTATTTTCTTCAGTAATCTGACCAGGGAAGGTTTTTTATATATGTCTAGCCCATACGAAGTAACATCCTGGCCGATAATATTGATCTCTTTAGTATTATTTTCATCCATTGATTTTACTTCTCCCAAGATATCCTCTATCTGGCGGCTTCTGAATCTACCCTTAATTTTGGGAATAACGCAATAGCTGCAATTATTATTACATCCTTCAGAGATTTTTAGGTAAGCAAAATGCTTAGGCACAAGATTGTAGCGCTCTTTGGGAAAATTATCCAGCGATAACCTCCCCACAAAGGCATCAACTTCTTTTAAATGCGGGATTAATTCTTTTTTGTAGCGTTGCGGAAGGCAACCGCTGACTATCAGCTTCTTAATCTTACCTTGAGTTTTTAAATCGGCAAGTTCTAATATGGTTTCTATGGATTCTTCTTTGGCTTCCTTGATAAAACAGCAGGTATTTACTATCGCAATGTCGGCAGCTTGCACATCTGTGATTTTATAGCCTTTATTCTTAAGATTCCCTAGAATAACTTCAGAATCCACTAAATTACGCGGGCAGCCCAAACTGACAATTCCGATTTTCGGTTTTGCGTTTTTTATCATTTATTAAGGAGAGATTTGCCCGCCTTCGCAGAATGTTATGGTCCTAATTTATAATATAAGCGGGCATCCGCCGAAGCTGAAGGCAAAAGCACCTCAGCGAAGGCGGATTTGCTTCGGCGGATTTCGCCGAAATAAGTAAAAATATCATATACATTAGGTCCTAGAGCTACGCTTATTTGACTAAAGAATCAGCGGCCTTTACCAAGAGTGAACCCATCCCTGGTAATAACTATATTTTTGATAACTTCGCCCTTCTTGCCTAAAGGAGACAAGATCTGCCCGTTAATCTCTGCTTCAATAGCGCCGGCGTTGCCTACTGATAATTCAATCTTTTCCTTGGCCTGCCAGCTATCCGACATATTCTTCTTATAAGTTCCCTCAAAGATATTTTTCCCATCTAGCTTAACCTGCAGCCAGCTGTTCTCGCTGGAACGTATGGCTAATTTGGCAAATTTTGGTTTTCTTTCCTCGGAAAGCGGCTTGGGCTTGACTATTGTCTCCTGGACTACTTCTTCTTGTTTAGGTTGTCTATTGGATAATTTTGCTTTAACGAATCTAACAAAAGAAATAAGTACAAACAATAAGGCTATTATTGCTATGGCAATTACTGCTAATTTTATTAATCTGGGATCAATCTTGAACTTAGGCAGGCTAAAGCCTGTTGTCCCCTTCGGCATTTCCCTGCGAGCTGTTTCGCCGGTTTTGGGCTGATATAATTCCTTGAACTCCTGCATTATGGCTTCAACATCTAATTTCAGGAACTGGGCGTAAATCTTCAAGAAACTTTTCAGGTAAATAAGGCTCTGCTCCTGGAACCTATCTTCCTCAAGTGCCTGTAAAATATTAACGTGTATCTTGGTTTTGGCGTATACCTGCTCTATAGATAGCTTTTTAGCTTCTCTTGCCTGTCTTAATTTTGCGCCTATAGTCTCGCTCATTTCTCCTGACTTTCTTTCTGTAACCATGCGTCTTTATCTACCAGGATTTCCCTGGGCTTGCTTCCGCAGAACGGCCCAATAATACCTTCCTGCTCCATCATGTCAATCAGACGCGCGGCCCTAGTGTATCCCAGCCTCATCCTTCTTTGTAGTATTGATACTGAAGCGTGGTTTGATTCTAATATTAATTTCACGGCTTCATCGAATAATTCGTCTTTTTCTAAATCCATGTGCAAAGCTTTCTTCTCTTGTTCCTTGATTAAGTCTTCATCATAAATCGGTTCTTGCTGAGAACGGATAAATTCCACGACCCTTTCAATCTCTTTATCCTGGATAAGGCTGCCTTGAGCGCGAATCGGTTTTGCCTCGCCCGGTTTTAAAAATAACATATCCCCCTTGCCCACGAGCTTATCTGCGCCGTTCATGTCTAAAACCGTGCGCGAATCTACTTTTGATGCAACCTTAAATGAAATCCTCGCCGGGAAGTTCGCCTTGATTACGCCGGTGATAACATCTACCGAAGGCCTCTGCGTAGCTAAAATCAAATGAATTCCCACGGCGCGGGAAAGCTGCGCCAATCTTGTAATAGCATTCTCTATCTGGGCTGCGGCAACCACCATCAAATCGGCTAATTCATCAATGATTACTACTATATAAGGAATTCTCTCCTTTTTTTCGTTGTAGCCCTCAATATTTCTTACGCCTGCCTGGGCCAACAAAGTATATCTATCTTCCATTTCATTAACCACCCAGTTAAGGGCAGAGGAAACTTTCTTATGATCGGTAATAACCGGGCACAAAAGATGCGGCAAGCCGTTAAAAGGAGCAAGTTCCACCATCTTAGGATCAATCATCACAAATTTTACTTCTTGCGGGGTTGACGAATAAAGCATGGACATGACAATCGAATTTACGCAGACGGTTTTACCCGAACCGGTAGCCCCGGCAATTAAAAGATGAGGCATCTCGCCTAAGTCCGATATCAAAGGCTTCCCTGCCGTGTCCTTACCTAAAGCCAAAACTAATTTTGAACCGAATTTCCTGAAATCATCGGTAGAAAAGACCTCTTTTAAATAAACAATGCTTGACGAGATATTCGGCACTTCCACTCCCACGCGGTTTTTGCCCGGGATGGGCGCGACGATTCTTACCGTCGGCGCCTTCATCGCCAATGCAATATCGTCGGAAAGGCTGACAATCTTATTGACCTTAACACCCGGAGCCGGTTCAAGTTCGTAACGGGTAATAACCGGGCCTCTTTCAATATCGGCGATCCTGACGCTTACGCCGAAATCATTTAAAGTCTCTTCTAACACCCGCGCATTTTCCATCAAGTCCTCTTTTATCTGACGTGTGGCTAAAGGAGGCGGATTATCCAATAAATCCAAAGAAGGCAAATTATATTCTCCGATAAATCTTTCTTTTTCAACCACCGGCTTAGCTTTGGCTTGCGGTTCTCTAATTATTAGTTGCGGCTTGGGTTGCCTGATATCTATCTTTGGCGCCACTGGCGGCTTAGCCTGCAATGGCGGTGTCGGTAGTATCTTAGGCTTGGGTTTAACCGAGAGGATTTCCTTCCTCTCTCTTTTCTGCGGCAGTGAAATCTTTGGGAGCCTGAATCCTCTGACATAGGAGACTATATTGTCAAAGAATCTTAAGACAAAGGGCGAAACTAAGACCTCGGCGATAATGATAAAAGACGACACCCCGAAAGTCAGGATTATAATATAGGCGCCGGATTGCCCTAGGTATTTAACCAAGAAATTAGAAAAAACCATGCCCAGGATTCCGCCTCTTAGGAATTTTAAATCAGTATCCTGGTTTCCCGCCGTGCTAAAAAGCGCGCTCACCGCTAGGAATAAAACAAAGATGAAGAATATCTTACTGATCCTTATTCCTGTCTCCCGAGACATGAACTTATTAAAACTCCACAAGAGTAAAAGGAAGACTATAAAATAGCCGCTCCAACCGATAAGGAAGAATATTCCTCCGGCCAAATAGGCTCCGAATATGCGTACAAGATTTTTGGGTGGCGTGTTTGGATGAGAGGTATAAAAAGACAGATCTTCCTTATGGAAAGAAATAAGGCTTGCAAAAATCAACAAGGCAATTGCAAAAATCACAATTGCCTTTATTTCGTTAATATGTTGTCGTTTCATTCTTCCGCTTGTTTCTTGCTTAAATTAATCCTGCCTAATTCATCGATACCGATTACTTTGGCTTTTATCTTATCTCCGAGCTTAACCACGTCTTCTAC
>Ga0194125_10001425_pt1 | contig 40458 bp, 35 predicted proteins | sample TA2KigC250mmetaG_FD_148626 | JGI IMG/M metagenome (GOLD analysis project Ga0194125, IMG submission 148626) | Freshwater microbial communities from Lake Tanganyika, Tanzania - TA2015034 Kigoma Deep Cast 250m | ecosystem: Environmental > Aquatic > Freshwater > Lake | place: Tanzania: Lake...
TGTTCTCCGGGTCTGTAGCCGAAAGAGTAAACTGCAGGAGCTGGTTTTCATTCACGGATTTATTGCCGATCGGGCTCAATACCGGAGGCTGGTTGGTAGAGGCTGTCGTAGCATAAGCGGTATTAGAGTAGCCGGAGCCTCCCCTGTTATTATAGGCATAGACGCGGTAGTAATAGGCCATGCCGCCGGATAACCCGCTGTCGCTATAAACAGTAATATTTGCGCCGGTGGTGGCGATCACGATGAACAGACCGCTGGTAGCAGTTGCCCTTTCAATCTTAAACCCGCTTTCTTTATTGGTCGGGCCATTTGATGCGTCTTCCCAGCTGAGGTTAATCTGGCTGGATGAGATAGCTATTGCATTCAGACTTGTTGGCGCCCCGGGGAGCGTCTTCTGTTCGCTTCGGCTCAGAACAGTTGCAGAAGCTATATTAGTATAATTTGAGTTTCCGCTATTGTTATAAGCGCGCACCCGGTAATAGTAGGTTACACCGGCAGATAATCCGGAATCAGTGTAAGCGTTGCTATTTACGCTTACGGAGGCGATCTCGCTGAACGGGCCGGCAGCAGAAGTGCTCCTTTCTATTTTGAATCCGGTTTCGTTATTGGCGTTATCCTGCCAGGAGAGGCCGATCTCTTCATTACTTACAGCAACTGCCGTCAGATTCGATGGCGCATCCGGAACAATAAACAAGATCACCGTGGCCGTAATCGTCTCTGAGTCAGTGAGCTGTCCGTCGGAAACGCTGAAGGTCATCTGGTGGTTTCCGGCCTGATTCGATGCCGGCGTCCAGCTACAGCCGCGGGTTGAGGCATTAAAGCTTGCTCCACTGGGCAGGCCGGTTGCGGAGTAGGTAAGGGTATCATTATCCGGATCAGAAGCTGAGACAGTAAACTGCAGCTGTTGTCCGGCGTTCACGCTCTTATTGCCTATTGCCGCTAATTCCGGCGCCCGGTTGACATTGGCCACGGTAATGGTGACAGCCTCCGAATCGGTAAGCATCCCGTCTGATACAGTGAACGTCACCTGGTATGTCCCTGCCTGGGTAAAGCTGGGCGTCCAGCTGAAAGTCTTGGTTGAGGCATTAAAGCTTGCACCTCCCGGCAGGCCGGTTGCGGAATAAGTCAATGCGCTGTTCTCCGGGTCTGTAGCCGAAAGAGTAAACTGCAGGAGCTGGTTTTCATTCACGGATTTATTGCCGATCGGGCTCAATACCGGAGGCTGGTTGGTAGTTACCATAATAGTGACCGTCTCTGAATCGCCCAGCGTCCCGTCCGTGACGCTAAAAGTCACCTGGTAGGTTCCGACCTGAGTTGATGCCGGCGTCCAGCTGAAAGTCTTAGTGGCGCTATTAAATCCTGCGCCATTAGGCAGGCCGTTTACCGAATAAGTCAGCGTATCATTATCCGGATCAGTCGCTGAGACCGTAAATTGCAGCAACTGGCCGGCAGTGATGGATTTATTGCCTATTGCCGCTAATTCCGGCGCCCGGTTGACATTGGCCACGGTAATGGTGACAGCCTCCGAATCGGTAAGCATCCCGTCTGAGACAGTGAACGTCACCTGGTATGTCCCTGCCTGGGTATAGCCCGGTGTCCAGGCAAAGGTTTTAGTAGAACTATTAAAGCTTGCTCCACTGGGCAGGCCGGTTGCGGAGTAGGTAAGGGTATCATTATCCGGGTCAGTAGCTGAGACAGCAAACTGCAACAGCTGGTTTTCATTCACGGACTTGCTGCCGATTGCGTTCAATACCGGGGGATTATTCGCCCTTACTGTCGTGGCAGAGGCAGTATTGGAGTAATCAGAGTCTCCTTTGCTGTTGTAGGCGCAAACACGGTAATAATAGGTTATCCCCCCTGTCAATCCGCTGTCGCTATAAGCAGTGATATTGGCTCCGGTAGAGCCTACGCCGGCGAATATCCCGTTCTGAGTAACAGCCCGCTCTATTTTAAATCCGTTCTCATTACCCGAGTTATCCAGCCACGAGAGATTAACGACGCTCGAAGAAGCTGCCTGGGCAACCAGGTTTTCCGGGGCGGCAGGCAGGAACTTTTGCAAGCGGCTTGCGGTTGCCGACGCAGTATTAGAATAACCGGAGTTTCCCGCGATATTGTTTGCGCAGATCCGGTAATAATAGGTCGTGCCCGAAGTAAGGCCTGTATCAGAATAGGTAGTCGTGTTTGCCTGGCTGGCGTATATCTGCGTAAAGGGCCCTGCGGAGGAAACAGCCCTCTCTAGCTTAAAGCCGGACTCATTGTCGGAATTGTCCTGCCAGGCAAGATTGATCTGATTGGTCCCGATGAAGAGCGCGCTCAGATTTGCGGGAGCGTCCGGAATAGTCGGCGGTATGACGGTGATAGCAATCGTCTCTGAGTCAGAAAGCAGGCTGTCGGAAACAGTAAAGGTCACCTGGTATGTGCCTGTCTGGCTGATGCCAGGGGTCCAGCTGAAGACACGCGTTGAAGAGTTAAAACTTGCGCCGTTTGGCAGACTGCTTACTGAATAGCTGATAGGGTCATTATCCTGATCGGTCGCTGTCACCGTAAACTGTAGTAATACTCCTGCGGTAGCAGTTTTATCTCCTATGGAACTCAATACCGGCGCGCTGTTCGTATAGCGTAAGGCCTCTGTCACCGCATGGTAGGCGTTTATCCTTCCGTAGCCGAAATAAATATCTTTGCCTGCTGCGCCCAGATCCACTGCAGTCCTCTCCAAGACATGCCTTACCTGCCGGTTGGTGAGGCCGGGATTCGCTTTAAGGATCAGCGCAGCCAGGCCTGAGACATGCGGGCAGGCCATGGAAGTGCCGTCTGAATACACGTATGGCGGGTAGCCTCCGGAGAGGCTGGCAGGATAGGTACTTGCGATATTTACTCCCGGCGCAGCTACGGATATTGCCGAGCCGTAGTTGGAGAAGCTGGCCCTTGCATCGTTTGAGTCTGTTGCTGCGACCGCGATCACATTGGGATTATTTGCCGGTGGATAGTTCGCCACATCAACTGCGTCGTTTCCTGCGGCAAAGACGACTACGCAGCCGCTGTTGTAGGCGTAGTTTACTGCCGTTTCCAGGAGCGGGTCGGAAGCGCCTCCTCCGGAGAGCCCCCAGCTATTGCTTAAGACCTTTGCCCCCCTGCCTGCGGCATAGTAAATGGCGTTGGTCATAATGGAGGTGCTGCTTGAGCCGCCGTCGCTGAATCCTTTTATAGGCATGATCTTTGCTTTTGGCGCTACGCCGATCACGCCTTTGCTGTTATTGCCCACGGCGGCGATCGTCCCCGAGCAGTGAGTGCCGTGGCCATCATAATCCATGGGGTTATTATCATTGTTTCCGAAATCCCACCCGCGGTAGTCGTCGAGATAGCCGTTGCCGTCGTTATCCACGCCGTTTATCGGGTCTAGGCTGTTTGTCCAGATATTCGCGGAGAGATCCTCATGGGTATAATCGACGCCGGTATCGATAACTGCAACCACAACATTGTCTCCCTGCGAGAGGTCCCATGCCGCCGGGCAATTAAGCCTGGAAGGCTGCATAGCCCAGAGGGAACTGTAATAGGTGTCATTCGGGGTCATATAGGGTTTCATTATATAGTTCGGCTGGGCAGATTCAACCTCCGGTAACGCGCTTAAGGAGTTTATCGTTTCTTCGACGCCCTTTCCTTCGGGGAGCGTTATTTTATAAGAGCGGTAGAGGGCCTTCTCTTCTTCGCTCATCTTGGCGTAAGCTTCCTTAAACAGGTCCTGCGCCGGGATCTGGTCTACCTCCTTATATTGTTTGCCCAGGAACCAGTACCAGCCGTCCGAAGACTTCTCCAGCTTATAGTCCTGCCTGAACCGGGAGACCGCAGCCTCGACAGGCAGTATGCTCTCAATAGATACCGGCTCAAGCCCTATTGCCGAGAGTATTTCCCGGGGGATGGCCCCCTCTTTGAACCTGACCAGGACTTCATTAGGGACATAAGATGCGGCCTTGGTCTTCCCTGTTTCAGATGCGGCTGATTGGCTGAAAGTAACGGAAGGCAATTCTTCGGATTGCGTGGCGGTCATGGCTTGCAGCTGTGGAAGGATAATGAGGGCGAGAATTAATTCTAAGACACACGCTCTTTTTGGGAGATTCATTTTCATCTTAAACCCATCTTAAGCGTTACGTAGAACTTTGATTCGTTCGAATAGCTGGCGCGCTCGTGCAACGCCCAATCATAAAGGATGGATTGGCATGCGCCCGTACGCTAATAAAAATCCCCGATTCGCACTTTATTAAGGCAAATCAGGGTTAATTATCCTCTGGTAATGCAGCCTTCCGCGTTGGCGGAACTGTCGCTTTGCGACCCCAGGTTACCCTGAGTTTGCCTTTTTCAGTGGTAAAAAAGCCAAATTGTCAAATTGCTACAATCTCAGTTAAAATATAACACATTTCCGGCCCTTTTCAAGGCAGAACCTATTCTGAAAGAGCCAGTTGCGAGATGGCGAAGACCCCTTCTAAAAAGCGGGAATTCGGCTTGGCATTAAGCTGAAACTTTTTGATTGTGAGCGATGAAAGGGATTGTTCGATTGTATAGATAAACTTAAGGTAAGCGGACATCTCGCCTTCAGTCCTTATCTCAATACTGATCTCTTTTTGGGTCAGGCCTGTTCCCTGCGGCCGCACGTCAGTGATGCGGATGCCGGCGCTATTTGCCAGGCTCTCAAGTTCCGAAAGCACCGCTAACTGTGGTTCTTCCTGTTGTTCGGGCAGGCGGAAGGCCGAAGAGAACCTGGCGTATTTTGCTTCAATGATATCTTTTTCTGCCAGCAGCCGGGTATATTTCTTCAGCTTCTGGCGGCTGGAGTCGATTTCGCGGCTGAGTTCCCTCTGCCTTTCCAGGAGCGGGGCGAGAAAGGCGTTGAAGAATATGGCGAAGACGACCACCCCGACGGTGATGTAAAGCGTATTCAGTTCTCTTCTGCTCAGGATCTTGGGCATTTTATTTTTTCGCGCAGATTATTTCAAAGTCCACCACTTCGCCTGCCTGCGTCTTTTTTTTGGTGGCAAATCTTACCTTGATATTGAAGCTCTTCAGGACGCCTGACCTCTCAAGCTGCGAGACAAGGCCGAATACCGCATTAAGTTCCGGCGCCTGGCCCCGCAGGACCAGCTGGCCGCCTTCTTCATAGATCAGGCTGTTTAAGGATACGGAAGCGGGCATGACCCGGTACAATTCGCGGATTATATCCAGAGACGCGGCTCTTCTGCTCCTGCGGTTCTCCAGGATCTTGAACCTTCTCTCGATATCTTCAAGCGGTTTTGCCTGGCGGCTCACCTTATTCAATTCCTCTTTCAGGCGGTTGAGGTACTTTGCCTGATTATCCGCATTTTTTACGCTGGCCAGGAACCAGATAAGGATTATCGCAGCGATTGCCGCGGCCCTGCGGATACGCTCTTTCCCGGAGCGGGATCTTCGCAGTTGTTCTTTCAGGTCTGCCGGCAGGATATTCAGGGACTCCGGCACCTGCTTAAACCCCAGGCCGATCAGGCTGAAGGCGGTGTGACTAGAGGCGCCCAGGCGGTCCAGGATCTCTCCCCGGATGCGGATCTTCTTATCGTAGCCGAGTGATTCAACAGGCAGGAACGCGGCTTTTTTTAGCGCCTCCAGGGCTGCCTGCTGGGGGGCGGATTCTCCGAGGATGACGATTTTCTGCGGCCTTTCCCCGGCCACCTCCTTAAGATAGGCCTCCAGGGTTTTTTTTACTTCCGCGATAAAGGTTTCTTTCCAGTCCGGGCTTGAGCCGGCGAGCCTGAAATTGCGGCTAAAGACGAGTTTTCTTTCCCGGATCACCGCTATTTCTACGCTGGAGGCGTCAATGTCAACGACCATTGCGTCAGGGGCATCTTTGGGGTTAGAGTGGTTATAGAAATTGGTAAGGCCAAAGGATCCCAGCACGATCGACGACGCCGGAATATTAAGGTCCTTCAGGATCTTCAGGTAGCGGCTGATGACGTCGCGATGGACTATGACCAGGTTTACGTGCGAGTATCCGTCTTTATCCGAGAAGATAGTCTGGTACGCAGTGACCAGTTCTTCGGCCGGATAAGGAAGGTATCTTGAGGCCTGAAGGCTTACGATATTGGCGATCTCCTCTTCCGAGGCAGTGGGCACTTTCAGGTATCTGCAGGTGGCGTGATTGCGCGGCAGGCAGACGGTCAGAGGCTCTTTATTGTACTGAAGTTTTTTGAGGATGCGCCCCAGGTTTTCGGTGAGGGCTGTGTCATTCAGCTCCGGGGCAAAGGCCTCTATCTCTAAGGCGTCAAACCCGCTTTCGGAATTGAGGCGCTGGCACCTGAGCACCTTAAGGCAATCAGGCGTTATATGGCAGATGAAAAAAAATTTCTTCTTCTGTATCAGGGAGAGTTTGGCCATATAGATCTAATCATACCCAAAGTTTAACCTATTGCAAGCCTAATTTTCCCGCCAGTACAGGAACTTGGCGTTTGCGCGGTCATAGACCGCGGTGATCTTTTTTGAGCTCCCCCGCGACCGGCCGGTGGAATCGATTCTGAGGCAGTCGGATCTGATCTTGAGCGTGTTCTTGAGCTGGTTGAAAAGCCCGCTTTCATCCGGAGTAAGGCCATCCAGGATGAGCGCGGTATCTTCTTTTATGGGGCCGGAATTGCCAAGCGATATGAGTTTATTCGTTATCGAATCTGCGACATCCGCAGTGAGCCCTGAGTTTAAGGCCACTGCCTGCACGTAGATGCCGATAGTTTCATCCGTGGCAGTATTTATATTCAATTTAGCGTCTCCGTAAATAGTAAAGAGGCTTTCTATGTCAGCGTAGGCCTGGCGCGCTCTTTTACCGGATTCCGCGTCAGAATAGCCTTTGGTTTCGCGAAAGTAGTTCTCAAGCGCAAGCAGCAGCTCCTCGGGCATTTTTAACGGTTCTTTTTTAGCGTAGACCAGGGTGCTGGCCGGGTTCATCCAGTCGATAATGGCTTCGGAAAGCTGGGCAGCGTCTGTGACACCTCTGGCGTTAAGGATGCAGTAAGCTTTCTTTTTTTCGAAATCTGAGGAGCCGTTGATGTTGATCTTGCTCTCTTCGTCGAGCATCCCGTAAGTGAATGCGCCCTGAGGGCCGCTATAGCCTATGTCGAAGAAAGCGCCGGAGTCGCCGAGAAGCTGATGAAAATAATCGCTTGGGCTTTTGCCCCTCAGATTTACTCCGCACTCTCCTACCGTATCGTAACCCATGGTATTGGGGTCAGCGCCGTCTTTGTCAGCCAGGGTGACGCTTTTATTTATTCCCGCCCTGGCCATAAGCCCGGCTGCCAGCCTGTCCCTTTGATAACGGGCGAGCCTTAAATTGAGCGCGCCCCGGTGGGCCAGGCCGATGGCGAATACCGCAAGGATTGCGACTATCCAGAGGCTGATGATGAGGACCGAACCTTTTTTATTCATTGGCGATTGCCTGCCCTTCGGCAAGCGGGATGACCCTGGTAAAAATTATGCTTCCGGCCTCCCTCTGTCTGCGGTCTTTTTCTATCAGGCTTAATGATATCTCTACCGCCGCGGGCAGCGATTTTTTCTGGGCAGCGTCGTCCTGGTTTGGCCAGGAATCCTGCCACTCCAGCGGTTCCTGCGGATTGCCGGAAGGAAAGGCGTACCGTAGCGATATCTGTTTTACTTCTTGGGACATCTCTGTTTCCGAAGGCTCTGCGTCAGCTATCAGGCTGTCGATGCCCCGGCAAAAGATGCGCTGCAGCGTATTCCGGCTGAGTGCGTATTTGATACGCCAGACTCCCGGTGCGCTGGATCCTTCGATGAAAGCAGGCACCGCGCTGAAAAACTCAAGAGAAGCGGATGTTCCGCTAAACCCCGCATCCTCCTGCTTGTAGGCGAATGCGTTTACCAGGTCCAGTTCCGCCCTGTTGAGTATTGAGCGCGCAGTCTGAAAGAGCGTAGTTGCGGAATCAAGGCGGCCGTAACTTAAAATGCCGCTTTGGAAAGCGGAATATATGCTAATAATAATGACCGCCGAGATCGCCGAGGCGATGAGGAGCTCTACCAGGGTAAAGCCGGTCTTTTGTTTCATTGTTTTTTTAAATAAGTCATGAAATCCATTACGTATTCTTTTTCCCGCAGGTTCTCCTGCCATCCGACGCTGAATTGCAGTTCTTTCAGGTTGGGATTATCTGTTTCCCGGATCCGGTAGTTCCAGTTGAATCGTTCATTCTGCAGGGTCTCTGTCCCGGAGGCGGGGTAGGCTGCGCCGTCTGAAAATGCGCGTTCGATATCCAGGAGCCTGGCTTCGCTTAAGTAACAGGCAAGCGTGATGTGCTGGCTGAAGCGCGCTGCGCCCAGGGATGCGGTAAAGGAACGCAGTAAAAAAATGATCGCCGTGGAGACTATGGCGACCGTGACCAGTATTTCTATGAAGGTAAAACCTTTAACGAATCTGTATCGCACCGGATGCACCTTTGATCTCTATGGAGAGTTTTTTCTTATGCCGGTTTTCCAGGGATATCGTCACCGGATCGCTGCTGCCGTCAGGATAAAAATAGGCGCCAGTATTCTGCGCAGGGACAGTGGCGACAGTAACATCCCCGGGGGCCTTATAAACCTTTCCGTAGCGGCCCTCTATTGCTTTTAGTTCTCCGTTATCTTTATAGAACGCCTCGAACTGGCCGGCTTCCCGGTCAATAGCCAGGTAATGGATCTTTCCGGCCCTTACCGCGCTTCCCTGAAGGTAGCGGCAGAGGAAAAAAATATCTTTGGTAAAGTTCTCAAGCTCGAAGTTGTCAAAAGTCCCGGAAAGCTGCGGGACAGCCACTACGGCCAGGATCCCGATAATGGCGATGATGATCAGGAGCTCGATAAAGGTAAAGCCCGCGCGCTTATTCGTTGCAAATATCATCCTCGGACTGGCTCTCCTTGGGGCCTTTTGAACAGAGCTTATAGTCATCTGCGTCGGTGCCGCTGGTCTCGTATTCGTAATCCCTGCCCCAGGGGTCTTTAGGCGCTTTCTTAAGGTAAGGCCCTTTCCATTGGTCGCCTAAGCCCGGATTAGCCATCAGGTCGTCGAGCTTGTCAGGGTAACCGCCGATATCCAGCTCGTACATATCCAGCGCCGTGCCGATGCTGGCGATGTCCGCCTTGGCTGCGGTGGCGCGCGCCTGTTCCGAACGGCCGACTAAACGCGGCATGACCATTGCCGCCAGGACGCCTATAATGATGACGACAAGCATAAGTTCGATCAGCGTAAAACCCTTTTCTTTCTGCGGTGGCATCTCCCCCTCCTTATCTGACGATCAGGTTGATCTGGAATATCGGCAATAACATGGATAAGACGATGTAGCCGACTATCAGACCCATGATGACGATGATCACCGGCTCAAGCAGCCGGCTTAAGTTTTTAAGGCTCTGGTCTACATCCCTTCCGTAATCGTCGGCGATGCGCATGAGGGCTTTTTCCAGCGAACCGGTCTCTTCTCCTACCTTGACGATGTCGGTGACGAAGACCGGGAAGGCCTTTGAGTCATTGAGGCAGCGGGAAAAACTGGCGCCTTTGCTGATTTCGTCTTTGAACTTGCGCATTTCGTCTTTTAAGACCTGGTTCTCCAGCACCGCGGAAGCGATATCCAGAGATGATACAATGGCTACGCCGCTGGATAAGAGCAGCGACAGGGTGCGCATCATCCGGCTGATCTCGGTCTTCAGGCTGATCTGTCCCCAGACCGGAGTCTTTAATTTAAAGGCATCCCAGGCGAGTTTTCCTTCGGGGCTGCGCAGCGCGCGCCTGAACAGGAATGCCGCTGTCGCGAGAATTATTAATATCAGCCACCAGTATGAGCGTAAAGTCCCGGAGATCCCGATGAGTATTTTTGTCGGAAGCGGAAGCGCCTGTCCCATGTCTTCGAACATAGTCACCAGGCGCGGGATGACGAAGCCCAGGAGTACGGCCACCGTTAAACATCCGACGCCAAAGACAAAAGCCGGGTAGGTGAGGGCCGAACGCACGGAACTGCGGAACTCTTCGTCTTTCTCCAGGAACTCGGCGAGGCGCTTTAAGGTCTCATCCAAGGTCCCGCTTGCCTCTCCGGCGCGGATCATCGAGGTGTAGAGGCTTGAGAAGATATCCGGGTGCAGGGCGAGGCTCTCGGAAAAAGCGCGGCCGTCCCTGATCTTGGCGATGATATCGTTGATCACGGATTTAAAATAGCGGTTGGAGGCCTGGCCGGCGATGATGTTCAGTCCGGAAAGGATGTTCACTCCGGATTCAAGGAGCGTGGAAAGCTGGTGGGTGAATAGCGCGATCTCGCGGTTCTTGACCAGGCGCAGTTTGAGCAGGCCGGTCTTTGTGGCCGAGAGGTCCTCGGCCTCGATCCTGACGGGGAAATAACCGAGGCGCGTGAGTTTATTGATCGCATCCTGCTTGGAATCCGCCTCCAGGTCTCCGGAGACGGACCTTTGGGGAGAGGATCTTGCGGTATAAGTAAAGCGCGGCATCAGCCTTCCGGTAGCTCTTCTTGTTGCGTTACGCGTACCACTTCACTGTAGGTGGTCAGGCCAAGGAGGACCTTTTGCAGGCCGTCCTGGCGCAATGTGCGCATGCCCTGCTGGATCGCTTTTTGCTTGATCTGCTGGCTGGAGTTACGGGCCAGGATCATCTCCCTGATCGCCTCGGTGATCACCAGGATCTCGTAGATCGCCGTGCGGCCCTTGAATCCGGTAAACCTGCATTCTTCGCACCCTGCGCCGTTGTAGATCTGCGCTTTCGCGGGATCGGTCTCTATCTCTTTCATCTGCGCCAGGATCTCGGATTTATTTTTCACCGGTGCCTTGCACTTCGGGCAGATGAGGCGCACAAGCCTTTGCGCGATGAGGCATTCAAGCGACGAAGATACCAGGAAGGGTTCGATCCCCATATCCAGGAGCCTGGTTACTGCCCCCGCTGCGTCGTTAGTGTGCAGGGTCGAGAAGACCAGGTGACCGGTGAGTGCCGCGCGTATTGCGATCTCCGCGGTCTCATAATCGCGCACCTCACCTACCATCATCACGTCCGGGTCGTGCCTGAGCATATGCCGCAGTCCTGCCGCAAAGTCAAAACCGATCTTGGGGTTGACCTGCATCTGATTCACGCCCTTTAACTGGTACTCTACCGGGTCTTCGATAGTGAGGATCTTTACGTCGCTTGAGTTTTTGCGCGCAAGGCAGGCGTAAAGAGTGGTGGACTTTCCCGCGCCCGTCGGACCGGTGACGAAGATGATGCCGTGGGGTTTCTGGATCACCTGTTCTATGATCTTCATGTCTTGAGCAAGGAGCCCGATTTTTTCGAGTTCCAGGAAAAACTTTCCGCTTAAGATCCTGATGTGCACCGCTTCGCCGAATGCGGTAGGCAGCGTTGAGACACGCAGGTCCAGTTCGTGTTCCTCGACTTTCAGCGTGATGCGGCCGTCCTGGGGCAGGCGGTGCTCCGCGATGTTCAGGTGCGCCATGATCTTAATGCGCGAGACGATCGCCGGATGGAAATATTTTATCGTTTCGGGGGTATTGATGTTATAGAGGATGCCGTCAATGCGGAAACGCGTGCGCAGTTCGTCCTGGAACGGCTCGAGATGGATATCGGTTGCGCGGCTCTTTATCGCTTCTGAGAGGATCTGGTTCACGAACTTTACGATCGAGGCGTCCTCTGCCATTGCCTCCAGGTCTTCTGCCTTTTCCGCCGCTTCCCGGATCTCACGCGAAGGAGCCTCTTTAGAGATCATTTTTTCCAGGGTCTCTGCTCCGACGCCGTAATATTTACGGATCGCCTCTTCAATCTCAAGCCCGCTAGCCAGCACTCCTTTTACGTCAAAGCCTAAAAGCAGCCGCAGGTCATCCATAGTACGGATATCCAGCGGATCAGTCATGGCGATGGTCAGGACATTGTCTTTAAACTCGATGGGGATGATCTTGTAGTGGCTGGCGAACTTTGCCGGGACCTTCTGGATGATCAGGGGTTCGATATCTTTGTCTTTGAGTTTGATGTAGGCTATATTTAACTGGCGGGATAGGAGGCTGAAGACCTTTTCTTCGGATGCAAAACCTAATCGCACGACCACGGTGCAGATAAAATCGCCGGTGACCTTCTGATCTTTAAGGCTGATATCCAGTTGTTCGGGCGTGATTATCCCCTCATCTACCAGCCGTTGGCCGATAAGGATGCTATCCTTTATCTGCATCAAAAACCTCCTATAAAAAAATTATAACCTATTATTTAAAAAAGTAAAGCCTTTAAGGAGGAGAAGGCAGGGAAGGGTTTAGGAGCTTCTTGATCTCGCCGATAAGCCTGTCTGCGTCAAAGGGCTTGGTCAGATAGCTGTCCGCCCCGATGACTTTTCCGACTACCCCGTCCGTATCGTCGCTCTTTGCCGTCAGCATCAGGATCGGGAGCGGGTTTCAAGAAATGCTTTTGAGAGTAAGCCGGGTCGCTTGAATATACTATTTCTCCTTCGAGGTTAAGCAGCATTATGTGGGCGAGCCCGAAGATTTTCTGTTTCGGTTTTAGATATTCGTCAATATTCTTGAGAGCCTGGGTAAAGCCGGGATTATTTGTATCGCGGATTAATCTGATGACAACCGGCAAGATCCTCTGTATTATCCAGAATCCCTGGGTCAGCCCGGTGTCTTTTTTAAGCGAAGCAAAGTAACTTGAAATTTTATCTGATTTAAAAATTACGATGTCCTCCATTTTCACGAGGACAGCCTCACTTAAAATTATAATGCTTCTTGACGGGTTTTTTAATATCCCAGGTACAGGAGAGCCCTTTGGGAAAGGTGACAAAATCGCCCTTGCCGAAGCTTACGGTCTCACCGTCCTCGGTTTCAACCGTGACCTCCCCTTCCAGAAAATAACATTGTTCTATGCTGTCATAGCTCCAGTGAAAACGCGATACCTCCTTTTCCCAGATTGGCCATTCGGATACGCCTATTTTCTTCAATTCCTCCGGCCTTAATTTCTGCACTTTGATCTCCATTAGATCTTCCCCTTATCTATAAACCTCTCTTCTATGCGCTATTTTGACTACTTGGATCAGAATCTCCCTTTTAATTATTGTGTATAGAATGCGATACTCCCCTACCCTTAAAGACCTGAAGGCGGATAAATCTCCGAGTAGTTTCTTCCCTAAAAATGGGTTCGTTTTAAGGCTATCGATTGCGTTTATTACCCTCCGAACTATATTTCTATTATTTGTTTGAAGGTGTTCTAGAAACTTTAAGGCAGTAGGGGATATTTCGATATTATACACGGCTTAATTTCTGCTTTGCCTTTTTCCAGGGGATGCCTTTACCTTTTTTCAGTTCTTCTTCCGCCTTCTTAATCTCTTTCATTAATTTTTGGTCAGAAAGGATATCTAGGGTCTCCAGAAGGCTTTCGTAATCCTCTTCAGAAAGGATTACTGCTTCCGGCTTTCCGTGCCGAGTAATAACATAGCGGTCAAAATATTTTGATAACCTATCCATAATTTTGGGCAATTTTGGCCGCAATTCTGTCAGGGGGACTGTTATGGTCATAATAATCACCTCCACAAAAAATATACATTATAATGTATATTTTGTCAAGTGAAAACTTTCTTGCATAATAAGGCATGGTCTTTCCCTTCCAATATAATAGATGCAAGAAAAGCATAAATCTAACTGAGTTTTTTAAAAACGGCAGGAATTGTTTTAGAAATAATTTGATTGCGGTAGATTAGATAAAACGTCTTTGTGCTTTTTTAAATATTTTTTCAAAGAGCCGGATTTGTTACGTAACTTAGTGGCGTATGAGAGTTAGGTAAACTGTCTCCTGTTTCCTCCTGTTTCTTCGTCTCCTGTTTCTGTTTTACTGTTTCTTGTGGAATTTCCGGGATTGAATTAATTTGTATACAAAGCTAGCAAGTAAAATAATTAAACCAATGAAAGCTAAGATGGGCGAAAGGTATATTACAAGTAAATGCAGCAATCCAAAAAAACTCATATTCGCGGCTGCATACATTAAAGAGGCTGCAAAAAAGCTTAATATACCCCCAATAGAACCAACGATACCAAAAAGTATGAACTTTTTAGATTTTTGTCGCACAATAGAAATAAGTATACAAACTGTACAGAGAAAGATATAGAAAAAAATAAATTCAGCAAAGACAAAGTCTACCACTAGTTCCATTTTTTCATTTACATCAAAATAGAATATAAAATCAAGAATACACAATATTAAAGTTACTAAACCAATTTCTAAAAAAATTAAATAACGTTTAAAATTTTTGTTTTTCACCATAAGTATCCGCCGTAATTATATGATTCGTTTCTCCCTGAGCGAGGTATTCGAGGAATTGTATTCTGATAGTTGTAAATATCCGAAGGCATGGTTGAGCCATCAGCAGGGTTTTTAAATATATTTCCATATAGAAAATTTAGATATTCTGGACACATCATTCTTGAATCAAAGGGGAGAGAGATATCAATTCCAAAACCCCGAGCAATAAATGAGTAAGGGTCCATTTTTATTTTCCATTTTTCGGGACGCTCTGCTTTTTCCACTGCGCGCATTCTTTCGGTTGGTTTATTTGTTACCCTGAAAAATTTATAGTCCTGTATTGCTTCTCCAAAAAACGAACTTTTGTCAAAAATTCTCCTACCCTTTTGATAGTAGTGTCGCTCACTTGTCAAAATTCTTTGATTCTCTGGATTCATGCGTAAGTCCCCAAAGCGTATGCTTGTAATTATATCTTCCTCATTTTTCCTGACTTCTAAAACCATAATACAATGAGCAAAAGATTCCCCTATTAGCATTGGGACATAAGAAAATTTATTTGTTCCTACGAGTTGCATTCCTATGTCACCGGGCTCTATTTCATTTATATCAAGTTCGTAATTACCCGTTGGATCAATATATCTCAATGGATTATTCCTACAGTAAGAATAACGATTTAAACTTTGAGGGGTAGTATAATTTTGATCAACTGGGTCAGGAGTAATAAATCTGCCTATCGCCGCATCGTAGTACCTGGCTCCGTAGTAATAGAGCCCGGTTGAGTCGAGTTCTTTGCCGGTGAAATAATAATTAGTAGCATTTCCGGAATTGCGGCTTAGCTCGCCAAAGGGCCTGTACTCGCTTAGTTGAGCCAGGGAGCCGGAGGAATTGCTGATAGAGTTGCTTGAACCGAGGTGGTCAGGATGATAATAGCTTATTTGGGAGCCGGTTTTAGAGGCGACTCTCTTCTCTCCGAGGTAGATATGCTTGGTTATGTTAGAGCCTGTCTTTTCATAGAGCTCGCCGATATAGACGGTTGATGAGCTGTTGACGGTCTTCTTTACACGGTTTCCGTCGGCGTCGTAGGTGAATTGGGCGGTTTCTGCCCGCGGTGAGATCGTCCAGGTAGAGCTTCTTAGCATACGGATAAAATAAGCCTGTCCCGGCTCAAGGTAATCCGAGGTCGACAGGTCGCTAAACGTACAGGTTGTCTTATTGTAAGTGCTTATTCTATCATAATTTGTCCCCTTCACAAGTCCGGTTAAGGCGTCGCTGACCTTAGTCCTGTTTTTTGCCGGGAAGCCGATCATCTGCCAGCCGCTTGAGAGGGTAACCGAATAATTGGTAGTAGGCCGCCTTCCGGTGAGCCTCAGGGTGCAGCCCGATGTACTCGTAACATAAATCTGATAGCCCTTGCCGGATTCCATAGTCGTAAATTGGGTATAAGTAGAATTATTCGGCACAAAGTGTTCAAACTTCGCTGTTGAAGGATTATAACGCGACAGCTGGCTATATTTACCGCTGATCGAGGATAAGGCGCTGGTTACGCTGTAATTATCCAAAAGCAGCGGCAGGCTGAGATAATTCCATCCTGAGCTTAAAGGAATCTCCACAGTTACCGAAGCGCTGCTTAGCGCGGATTCATATTTAGTCAGACGGTTGTCATAGTCGAAGGTTAAGGTATCCGAACCCCTCTTAGTCATATTCCCGTTAGCATCGTAGGTCGCGCTAAAGCCGTCGCTTCCTGAAACCACGGCATGCGGACGAGCCCCGGTCTGATAAGTATAGCTCTTTCCTTCCTTATAAGTCATGTTGCCGATTGAGTCATATTGATAGGAATAGTTCCCGTAGCTGCCGTTTGCCTGGGTCAGGCGGTTAAGCCCATCATAAAGAAAATCCTGGGTAGCGCTGTTCAGGTAGTCCGTGATGTGGGCAATATTACCCGCAGGGTCATACTGGTAATGCAGGTTCTGCAGGCCGCCGTTATTGGTGCGGATGTCGGTCAGCCGCAGCGTCGAAGGATCGTAGGTATAATCAGAATACGCACCGTTACCGTAATTGACCCTTGAGATCTGCCCTCCCGAGGCATAATCAACGTTACTGATATAAGTAGATGCTCCGCTGATATTATCTGCCAGATTTGCTTTATTATAAGTATAGCTTATTGTCTCTCCGTCCGGATATTTTATTGCCGTAACCTGGTCCAGGGCATTATAGGCGCGCTCAAAGGTATAAGCTGTCCCGTCAACCGTCCTGGTCAGCTTAACCTGCCTGCCCAGATTATCGTAATAATAATCAGTGCGGCCGGATAGATCTGTCACGTAACTCAGCCTGCCCCTGCAGTAGGACTTAGCTGTATCATCATAAGCATAGGTGATGTAACTTGCATTGGGATAAGTCTTCCTGGTCAGGCGGTTTATCGCGTCGTAGTCAAAATTGATGGTCTGGCCCTTGGCGTCCTTCTGGGCCTTCAGGTTTCCTGCTTTATCATAGGCATAGAACCACGTCCCCATATCCGGATCAGACATCTTATATTTTCTGTCTGCCAGGTCAGAGAGTATTTTAGTCACATTGTTCTTACTGTCGGTGATCTGGAAGAGCTTTTTATATTTTCCGTCCTCCGGATAATAGTCCATCAGATCATAGGCATATTGCGTAGTATAGGTATTGCTGCCTGCAAACTCCTCTTGTTTTACCAGCCGGTTAAACGCGTCAAAAGTAGAACGCGTCTGATTCCCGTTTTCATCGGTCTTGATTTGCGTCCAGTCAGAATACTGAATAGTGCGGAAACTTGAATCCGGATTAGTGATTTTAGTATTCCTGCCCAGGCAGTCATATTCAAAAGCGGTTTTTGCCGCCGAGGCATTCAATAAGACATAGGCATCTGATGAGGCAACGAAATAAGGGTTATACTTCTCTTTTACCTTGCCCAGACGATTAAAGACCTGCACGTCTTTTGCGATCTGTCTCGTCTGGCCGCCTGAATCGTCCTCTGCCGGAATCTTTGTCTGGATCAACCTTCCCAGGCCATCGTAGAACTGGTATTCCGTTGCATAAGCCGAAGGATTAGCGGTCTTATATTTTTTGGTGACGCGCATCGGCTGCGAGGTGAGATTGTATTCGTAAGTCTCCTTAGGATAGTCTGCGCTATCATTGGGTCCGATGATTTTGGTGAGCCTGCCCAGAGTATCATAAACATATGTTGTAGTTTGATTGTTTGCATCAGTAGAGGTCAAGACCCCTCCGGTCTTAAAATCGTAAGTTGATTTCTGACTCTGTCCTAAGGCGTTCCTGGTCTCAATAGGATAAATATGGTAAGTGGAATCATAGATGACTGTAGTAGTGTGGTTCTCCGGATCTGTGGTCGTAATCCGGTTTCCATAGGTATCATAGCTATAGGTAAATATAATCGGTGCATTTACGGAATCAGAACCGGCGGCCGGGCTTATATCCGTAGCTGAAATAGCGACCCTTTCCTTTGTCAGCAGTCCTTTGGTAGGGGCCTGCTTGAAATCCGTATTATTGTCATAGTAGAGCCACTTCTTTGAATAGATGTCCCAGCCATAAGTCCCGTAGGACCAGTTACAGGTATAAGACGGCCGCGAAAGCAGGCTATCTCCCGTCATGTGTACGTAAGTAGTATCGCGGTACCTTGTTTTAGTAGAATCTCCCGCATCCGTAACTTTCTTAATGTCTCCTTTTGCATAATACTGGTCAGCATAGATGGCTATTTCATAAGTATTATATGACTTTTTATAGGTAGTGTCGCCATCATAAGTATATTTATTCTGCTGCTGCACGTAAGTGAACTTGCCTGCTTCCGGATAAGTTGAGTTCATCGTCTGATAGCGCAGGGTTAGTTCGTTCTTTAGGTACAGATTTCCTGAGGCGTCTTTGTATTCTTCGCGATAAACCTTGCCCTTATATATATCGTCCTGCTTAAAATAAAGGGTCTTTTGATTCCCCTCGTCTTCGAAAATGCTCACTTCGGCAAAGCCGCGGAATTCCCGGTCTGTCTTGTCGAAAAAACCGCCGCGGTAGGAAAAGAGCGTGCTCCAGCTGTTGCCTATTCCGTCTGAAACTGTGAGCTCTTTTACTACCGCCGTAGTGAATGGCATCCCGGGACCGGATTCATTCCTGTATTCATATTCTGACCTCAGCGCCTCAGAAATGGTGTTGTCGTAATTTCCCGAGGAATCATATGTAATAGATAATTCTGCGCCCAAGCCGTTTCCTACTTTTATCAACAGGTCCGTAAACATGTTGGAAGAATACGCCAGCTGCGACTTTTTGGTGTAAGTATTGAAAATATAAAAATCAGTGGCGCCGTCGCCGTTAAAATCATTTGCCTGTACAGCTATGTCCGGGTCGTTGAGATTAAATCCGGCCAGATACTCTGCCGGGCTTAAGAGCTTATTGCCGTCGCAGGCGATAATCCAGATCTTGCCGGCTGTTTTATCGTAATACATAAGGTCTGACAGTCCGTCATTGTTATAATCTATTGTAGAAAGTTCATAGCTTGTGCTGAAGCCGGAGAGCCAGGTAGCAGGCGTATCAAAGCCTCCCCCTTTGTTCAAAGCAACCGATATCTTAGACTGAGAAGAGTCATATGCCGCCACATCCGTCAAGCCGTCTGCGTTAAAATCCCCCACTAATAGCTTGCCTGCGAGATTGGAGAGCCAGGTAGAAGCGGTATTTATATAATGGTTTTTATTGCATAGGGCGATCAGGATAGCATTAGTAGTGTCTGCCTGCAGGCCTATGTCAGCCACCCCGTCATTATTGAAGTCTGCGGCAAAGGGCTTACCCTTAACGGTAAATATCCTGCCGCTTGAACCCTCATCATAAAAAGCATTTCCATAGGAGATTGCCAGTTCTGTCTGGTTGTTTTCATTGATCGCCCGGATATCCGTGGCGTTATTTCCGTCAAAATTACCCAGAAGAAAGCTCACCGGGCTTGTGCCTATATATTTAGGAAATCCTTCACCAGGCAAAGTGAGCCATTCTTCTTCCGCCTGAAAGTCAGTGCCGCCTGAAAGCGTCACTTTTATTTTTCCGGTCGAGGCGTAGAAGGTGGCAAGGTCAGTCAGGCTATCGCCATTAAAGTCGCCGGCTAATTGCGGGATAGTACTCTGATTGGAATGCATCCGGGCCACATTGTCAGAAAGCGCATAGTTCAGGTTAAAGCTGCAGGCGCCGGCCGTATTGTATCCGGTGATCTCGATGAGGTTTGAACCGGCTTTTAGGCTTAGCTGCGCAGGATTGGCCGGTGTGGCATATTCGCTGTTCAGCCAGAAGTAAAAATTCCCGGTTCCGGATGCAGGGATAGAAATAGTTTTATCGGCAGTGACATAAACATAGGTCCAGGCGTGAAAAGCAGCGTTTTGTTCCAGATTAACAGTGAGGCCTCCCTTTTCATCGGTATGCCAGTAGTCTCCGTCTTCGCATACGACCTTCTCTCCTTCCCACCAGACATGTCCGCCGCCGGCAAACGAGGATGAAACGCCTTCTTTAGGCCTGGGGGTGAGTGCGCCGCTGGCATTACCATAAATAGCGAAGCTCTTTTCAATGCACCAGATGCGGTTTCCGATATTAGGGTCGGTATAAGTAAAGGAATAATTCGCGCTAGCCGGTTCCTGATAAGTAAAAGTCGTAGAAGGCAGTGCCGTTGTTCCGTCGCTGCCGAAGCAGGTAAACTTAGTCAGAAGCGAGCGCTTTGCCGGATTACTGTAGGTATATTCGAATAAATAGCGTTTGGCAAGGTTCCCGCTGACGTAAGTCTTGATCTCTTTAAGGCGCTTGGCAGTAATGATCTTATAACCGCTAAGATAGCTTGAGATTGTATCGGTTCTATCTTCAAGGGCAAATTCTACTTTATGCGTGGGTGATTCTGAAGTCGTCTCATTTGCATTGTATTCGATCTTATGGGGATAGGCCTGCCCCTGGTCTTTGTAGTAGGTGAATGCTATATAATTTCCGCAAGGGTCGGCAATCTTATTCAGGAACCAGCGGAAAGTCCCTTTTGTATTATCGATCCTTGAATCCGCACTTTGGCCAAAGGTGTATTTCCTGCCCTCTTTATCGTAGACTTCCCAGTAAGTGCTTTTGAAGAGTATTTTTACGAAGACGGGCGTAGTCTTCGGGTAATATTCGTTGTGGAAGTTCGTGCTGTCAGTTTCAAGGAGGGAGCTTATTCCGGCAAAGGAGATGTAGAACTTATCAGTAGAATCGTATTTGGGAATACCTCCTTTGGTAGAGCGCTCGATGTAGCCGAAGTCCAGGCTCCAGCCTACGCCCAGCCAGCCGTTACCGGAGCCCGAAGAGTAAGCCGCAGTAATATTTGGCTGCAGCTCTTTTCTTCCCGGCGGGACTTCTATAGGTATGGAAGTATTGGCAGCGCCCAGGAAGTTTTCGGATTTGAATGATTGGACTACCTTGGAAACCTTGGAAAAGTCGTCAGAGGCGGCATAAACCGGCGAACAAAAGAAAGAAAATAATAAGATTGTTGTTAATGCCTTAACTTTCATAGGTTATTATGGAGGGCCGCTGGGTTTCCGGTAGATAAATATGTTTATTTCTTTGAAGACCGGAGGGACCTTATTGTCGCGAACTTCGACTTTAAGCTTATGATAGCCGGAGTTTCCGGAGCCAGTCTGCCAGCTATAGCTTGTGGCAGTGCCATAGGTAGAGCCGTAGCTGCAGGTAGAGGTGGAATTGCTCCACGGTTTTTTCACCACGCCGTCGACTGAAAATTGGAACTGGCGGGCATCGCCGTCAGCATCAGTGGCGCAGGCATAAAGGCTGATGGCGTCGCCTTCGGTAAAACTGCTTCTGTCAACTGGCTTGAATATGCTGATAACGGGCTGGCGGTTGTATTTTATGCCATTGCTTGAGCCGACTGCGCTCCATAAACCGGCACTGTTCTTTGCTTTGACATTGAAATAATAGGTGTAACTTGTACTCAGGCTAAGGCCGGTTACCGTAACTTCGGCTGCCGTGATAGCGGTCCAGCCCTTGACATTGGTGGTTCCGGCGCTGGTGCCGATACTGTAAAGGTATCCGGTTATTGCGGATTCGGGATCACTGGAGGACCATCGGGCATGAAGGCTGTTAGAGGAACTGGTGTAGGCGCCGTCATCAGTGACTACCGGTTTGACGGGTGGGGTGGTGTCGGCTGCTCTGGCAGGAAGGTAAAGCAGACAGAAAAATAGGGCTAAACCTAGTAAAACTTGCGCTTTAGCTGGTTTAACCCTATCCGTCCGGAGCATAATACTCCTTTGTTTCTGTCCGTGGCTTTTATAAGGCTTTATATCATATAACCATAGAGCCTTCAAGGACTTTTTTGCCTGATTTTTGATTTGAGCTTAGGCAGCTATGGGCAGCTCCAGGGTGAAGCGGGTGCCTTCTTTGTAGCTGGAGCTGAAGGAGATCCTGCCTTTATGGGTGTCGGTGATGATGCGCCTGACCACATAGAGGCCAAGGCCAGTGCCTTTGCGGGCAGAAGTCTTGGTAGTGAAGAAGGGGGTGAAGAACTTCTTAAGGTCCTCGTTCTTAGCGCCGATGCCGTTATCTTCGATAATTATCTCCAGGGCGTTATTGTGGTTGGGCCAGGCTGAAATGGTGATCTTACCGCGGTAGCCGGCTTCCTTAAGGGTGTCTCTTCTCTCGGTGATGGCGTCATAGGCGTTGTCAATGAAGTTAAAGAAGGCCTCCTGGAGCTGGGCGAGGTTGCCGTGGACCTTGGGAGCATCTTTAAAGTCGCGGATGATGTCTATCTCAGAGAGCTTTACCTTGTACTGGACCATCTCTAAGGTGTTATCCAGGATGGTGTTTAAGTCAAGTGGCTCAAAGCCTTCACTACCTTTGCGGGAGTATTTCAGGATGCTGCTGACTACCTCTCCTCCCTGCATGACATTAGCCTTGATGCGGCTTAAGGCGTGGTTGATCTCGCCAAGCATCTGTTTTACTTCAGGAGAACAGCCTGAGGCATCGGTCATCTTCAGGGTGTCCATGGTGTCTGCGGTGATGAGGGAGAGGGCGTGGAAGCGGTTGTTGATCTGATGCGAGAGGCCGTCAGCCATGGTGCCGATGGTCGCCATCTTCTCTGCCTGGGAGATCTGCTCCTGCATCTCTTTGGTCTCTTCGTAGAACTGGGCATTCTCAATGGCCAGGGCTGCCTGGCTGGCCAGGACCCGGAAAATATTCAAGTCCTCAGGGGTATAAACCTGGCCGGAGACCTTGTCGCCCAAAACAATAAAACCCAAAAATTTATCCTCCAGAAAACTTGGCACCACCACGGTGGCGTTCAGGAGATACAGGTTTTCTGCGTAGATTTTGGAAGTAATATCCCTTTCGTCCTCTTCCCTGTGTTCTATTTCGTCATAAAGCACTGCCTCGCGCCTCTCTTGAAGCAACTTTAACAAAGGATTATTCAGGGTCAGGCTCGGGACAGGAGTACGTCCTTTTCCGCGTCTTACCTGAATAACGTATTCGCCAGTCTCTTTATTGTGCAGGTAGACGGCGACATAGGAGATCTTAACGGTCTTGGTGACAATATGCGCAATCAGATTTAGGAGGCGGTGCAAATTGCGGATCCGCGTCATTCCTAGAGACGCCTGTTTTAATGTCTCCTGATACCGCCTCTGTTCGCGCAGCAGCCTCTCTTCTGCCTTCTGGTCAAGATAGATATAAATAAAAGGGCCGACGGTGGCAAGGAGAGCCATTAAGCCCAGAGGCATTATCCACCAATTCAAGCCGAATAATCCGATGAGTTGATTTTTTAGCCAAACAGTTAGAGCAAAGGGAAGGCCTAAAACTATAGTGTAAACCGCAACGAAAATACTTGAACGGGTAATTGCTACTTTAATATCCATTAATCGGTATTTGATTACGGCATAAGCACTTATTCCAACATACAGAGTCACCAGAATATTTAAAACAGGATAAATCTGGATGTTGTACCATAAAGGGTAGTTGGTAGATCCGCCAAGATATCCAAAAATGGAGGCCAACAAAACGTAACCGTACTGTTTCCTCTTCTCTCCCTTTGAACTCTTAAATTCCTGCATAAGTATAGCTATGGCTAAAATCACGTATGAAAAGAAAAACACGAGGAAGAAATGATAAAGAATGCCCGGGATTCCCCAGAATTTTAATACGAATTTAGGCGCCATATCCTTTATAAATAATTTCGTCGGTACGGAAATGGAAAAAAGGATGCCAAGGATATAGCCTAAGAAGATAATCTTTCTATTTTTTTGGATTAGATGGGTGAGGGCACAGATGAAATGATAGTAGCAGACGGTGATAAAAATAGCTCCCAGGTGAAGGAGGCGGAAGGAATTTAGCGCAACCGTTTTTTCTTTTGCCAGGGGCCAGAAGATATATCCGAAGCTCCAGACGGCAACGCTTATAGCGAAGTAAAAATAGGTTCTATTTATGGGACTGCTTCTGTTTTTAAGGAAGGCGAAAATTCCAAGGGCGAGACAACTAATACCATTTAATATTCCGCTTATCGATAAGAATAGCAACATTTTATTGTATTTTAAATAACACCGAGCTTTTTCCCGACATCCTTAAAAACAGAAAGTACAAAGTCCAGGTCTTTGTCAGTGTGCGTTGCCATCATCCGCATTCTTATTCGAGAAAGATTTTTTTTAACTGCAGGAAAACTTACACCGTCTACGATGACTCCTGATTCTTCTAGGGCCATGACCATCTTATAGGTAGTCGCCTCCTCTCCGATTATTACCGGGATAAGTGGAGACTGAGTTTTGCCGAGATTATAACCCAGACTTAATAGTCCCTGTTTCATCTTAAACGTGTTACCCCATAATTGTTTACGTAGCCATGGCTCTTTTACGATTATCTCAAGCGCCACTATGGAAACTGCGGCGTGTACCGGAGAAAGCGCTGTTGAGAATAGCAGGGGCCGAGAGGTATGCCTTAAATGATCGATAATTGTATGGTTGCCGGCTGCAAAGCCGCCCACGCTGGCCAAGGCTTTACCAAGGCTTCCTAAAAGCAGGTCAACTTTTCCTTCCAGCTTAAAGTGTTCTGCCGTACCTCGACCGTTTTCTCCAAAAATTCCAGTGACGTGCCCGTCGTCAACTATCAGTCCGGCGCAATATTTTTCAGCCAAGGCGCATATTTCCGGAAGAGGGGCTAGGTCTCCGTCCATGCTATAAACACCATCACAGACGACCAGCTTGTTCTCTACGGCATTATTTTTCTTAAGGAGTGCCTCTAATTGGCCCACATCGTTATGTGCGAAGAATCTTGTCTCTCCGTTTGAGAGCCTGGCGCCATCTATTAGGCTGGCGTGTGCGTCCCTGTCAAAGAAAGCCATATCTCCTTCACCCAATAGGGAGCTTATTACCCCTAAATTGCACATATAACCCGTAGAGAACACGAGCGCATCCTCGGTTCTTAGAAAATTGGCTAATTTTTCCTGTAGTTCTTCATGAATATCTAAATTTCCGGTGAGGATTCTTGAACTTGTAGTTGAGGCGCCATATTTCCTGATTGCATCATTCGCTGCCTTAATGATTTCTTCCCTTAAGCTTAATCCTAAATAATTATTTGATGCCAGCATAATGACTTCTTGTTGACCGCGCAGCGCTTTTCCTCCGGAAACGGGGTTAAAGCCTCTCATATACTGATAGATATTTTTTGAGCGTTGCTCCGTAGCTCTTTTGTAATCGAAGCTCTTTTTGAATATAGTTTTTGTGTTTGTATCGCCGGATGTATTCCCGCTTTTCCTTGCAATGTAGTAATAGTACATATTCCAGCGGTCTGACTGGATTTCGGTATTTTTAAAACCTGCTTCGGTCAGCCACTTCTTTATCAGAAAGGGTTTCCGATAATTTATATTCCAGCCGCCTTTTCCCTTCATAGTCACCAGGTAATCAAATAATTTCTTGTTAGGATTTTCTGTTTGATGCGCTATTATCAAAACACCATCCGCATCTAACGCTTTGTAAATATCTTCGATTGACGACCTGACTGACCCGTCATCGAGGAATTCATAACAGGTGGATACAATAAGGATATTAGGCCGCCAGCGGATCTTCTGGGCGAGTTTTTTGTAACGCTCTAATTTTGTAATGTTAGCCAATCTATATTCTATAGGACAATTCTTAGCTATAGAGCGGCCATATTCCAGTGAAGATTTATCGGTATCAAAGCAGATAGTCTGGAGCCTATCGTTTTTCATGTCTTTTGATAACTCCACTAGATACCTCGCAGGCCCTGAGCCCAGATCGACAATCTTCGTTGTTTTATTATTCAAGGTATTGCTAATGATTTCCGACTGAATAATTTTTGTTATGCGTTCTTTTTTTTCTTTGGTAGCTTTTGCTGAAGGCAAGCTTAAAAGGGCCTTATCAATCAAATAACCCAATTTGTTATAACCGGAAGGTTTGTTTCTATATACATAGTCGACGAAAAGCCCGGTACCGGCATATCCGAAGATGGATCTTCTGCCAAGCCTACTGTTATAAAATATGGGTCTTAGTATCTTTTGATAAAAAATTCCCTCAATTTTGTTCACAAAATTGGGTTTTTTCATCTTTTAGACTAAGGTTTTGTTTTCTTTTCCTTTAGGGCTGTAGGTGGACTTCTCCCTGATCCATCTCTCGATGTACTTCTTGTGGAAGCGCCAGTCGGTGCCGATCTTGAAGGCGGGGATCTTGCCTTCGCGGGCATACTTGTGCACCGTGAGAGGGTGGATATTCAGGTATTCAGCCACCTCTTTTGCAGTCATAATCTCTTTATTCTTTGTCATATGCACACCTCGCTTTGTCATATTTACGATAATTACATATATACTAGCAAAAGTAAGGATTGTCAAGGGTTATTTAGGGAAACCACAAAAAAAGCGCAAGTTTTTCGCTTGCGCCAAGGGTGGTTTCTGATTGGGAAGGTTTTTTAGCTCTCTTCTATTATCCCTAGGACTTCTCCGACATTTACGGCATCCCCTTCTTTGAAGAGGATCTCGGCCAGCGTGCCGGAAGCAGGGCTAGGCAGGTTAAAAGTAGCTTTATCTGTGGCTAGTTCCACCAGGTCGTCCTTCTCACTTACCTTTTCGCCCGGCTGGAAATACCAGTAAGTGACGGTTGCCTTTTCGATTCCCTCACCAAGTTCGGGTAAGACTACTTTAGCCATTTTGATATTCTCCTCTTTAGAGCCTTTTTTACTTCTTCGGTCTCTATTTTCCTGCCCAAAGCCGACTCTATAGACGACATCATTATATCCATGCCGCAGGGACGAATCAAGGAAAAATTCGTAAGGCATGAATTGTTTACGTTCAGGCAGGCTCCGTGGTAGGTGATCCAATTCTTTACCGTAATCCCAATAGAAGCGATCTTTTTATCCCCGATCCAGGCGCCGGTAAGACCAGGCGAGCGCTTTGCCTTGATGCCGAAATCGACAAGCGTCCGGATCATTAGTTCTTCCAGGCTGTTTAAAAACCAGCGTAAATCCTCCTTAAGAGAACCGAGGTTAAAAACAGGATAGATCATGAGCTGGCCGGGGCCATGATAAGTTACGTCTCCCCCTCGCTCTATTTCATATACCGCGATCCCCTTAAGCTTAAGCGCTTCTTCTGAAACGAGAATGTTCTTGCGGCTTCCGGTCCTACCTATAGTGATCACCGGCGGATGCGCGCAAAGGATCAGGCCATGCGGGATAAGCCCTTCTTTTACTTCCTGAAAAATCTTCTTCTGAAACTCCCAGGCTTTGAGGTAATCGATTGTTCCTAAGTCAAAAATTTTGACTTCCATCAGCCTAAGGCTTCGCGGATCGATTCGGATAAGGTGGGGTGGGCAAAAATGGTTTCTTTGAGTTGAGCTGCCTTTAACCGGCAGGAGATAGCTAAAGTGAGTACGGCGATCAATTCCGTGGCTTTCGGGCCGATGATAGTGGCGCCGAGCAGCTCATCAGTATCCTTGTTGGAGAGAACCTTAATAAATCCTTCGGCTTCATCAAGGATCCTGGCCATGCCGGAGCCCAGGAAGTCGAACTTATGGACCTTGACCTGCAGCCCGTTCTGCAGGGCCTTTTCTTCGCTCATGCCTACGCTTGAGATCTCAGGATCAGTAAAGATGCAGTTAGGGATAGCGGAGTTGTCGGCTTTTTTGGGCGCATCCGGGTGAGCCACGTTCTCTGCGGCGATCTCTCCCTGATAAGCGGCGTAGTGCGCCAGCATGATGCCTCCGGTGCAATCACCGGCAGCATAAATATTCGGGATATTTGTCCTTAGACACCCGTCGACCAGTATTTTACCCCGCTCTAAATTCAGGCCGATTTTATCAAGGCCAAGGTTATCAGTATTTGGCGATCTGCCTACACAGACTAAAACGAGATCAAAAGCGCTTAGGTCCTGGCTGGCTGCGTCAATATTAGTTAAGGCCTTTATTCCCTTCTTTTTGAAGATGTTCTCTAGCTTCTTAGCGATCTCCTTATCTTCTGAAGGCAGGAGTTGAGGCATCTTTTCTGCCAGCGTTACCTTTACCCCGAGTGCGCAAAACAGGCTTGCAAACTCGCACCCGATTACGCCGCCCCCGACAATCAGAAGTGTAGCCGGTAACTCTTTTAAGTTCAGGATCTCATCGCTTGAGAGTATCTTTTTGCCGTCAAATTTAAGGCTACTTAGTTCCGTCGGCCTTGAGCCGGAAGCGATGAGGATATGTTTTGTTTTTACGCTCTGGCCGCTGACAATGATCTCTTGATTGGAGACGATATTTGCTTCGCCAATCAATAGGTCAACGCCTTTAAGCATGAACTGGATCCCATCTGCCAGTTGCGCGATGATCTTTTCTCTGCGCTCCTGCACGCGGGCAAAATCTATTGCGGGGGCAAGAGGTTCAAGGCCGAAGTTTTGCGCTTTTTTGGCAAGTGAATATATTTTTGCGGATTGGATCAGGGTTTTGGTGGGGATACAGCCGAGGTTCAGGCAGGTACCGCCGATCTTTGACTTTTCGATCAGGCAGGCCTTAAGGCCTGTTTCTTTTGCCTTTAGCGCGGCGTTAAAACCGGCCCAGCCAGCGCCGATCACTGCGAGGTCGTACATATTTTAGAGCGGTAGTTGAGAGAGCAGCTGCTTTAAGGAGACGCAGGAGCTGTGCAGGGTAGACCGCTCCTTTTCAGAAAGGGCTAGTTCTATAATTCCCTCGATACCGTTTCTGCCCATCCGGCAGGGGACGCCGATGCAGACATCTTTGATGCCGTATTCTCCGTTTAAATACGCAGAGACGCCGATATTGCGCTTTTCATCTTTGACGATCGCTTTCACGATGGCGGCGACTGCCGCAGAAGGGGCATAATATGCGCTTCCTGAGCCAAGCAGGGAGACGATTTCGGCCCCGCGATAGACTGTCTTCCTGGCCAGTTCTTCGCATTTTGCCTCATCAACAAATTTATTCAGGGAAACGCCTTTGATACTGCTAAAAGCTGATAAAGGAAGCATGCCTTCGCCGTGCGGCCCGATGACGCAGGCGTCGATATCGGTGCAGGGCACATTCAGTTCCTTGCCGATCAGATTTGCGAATCGCCCGGCATCAAGGCTCACCCCCATGCCGAATAACTTATCCGGACTGAAACCCGTGACTTTAAGCGCAAAGTAGGTCATCAGGTCCAGAGGATTAGTCACTACGATCACGATCGAGCCGGGGCAGGACTCTTTTATCTTCAGGCAGACCTCTTTAAGTATGGCGGCATTTTTTGCCAGCAATTCTTCACGGGTCATCCCGGGCTTACGGGCAAGGCCGGCGGTGATGACGATAATATCAGAGCCTTTGATGTTAACGATATCGTCCGTACCTTCGATAGAATAGTTGAATTTCAGGATCGGCCGGGCGTCTTCAAGGTCCAGCGCCTTTCCCTGCGCCAGGCCTTTGACAATATCCACTAAAAGTATATCGCCCACGCCTTCCTGCGCCAGGCGTAAGGCAGTAGTGCTTCCGACGTTTCCCGCTCCGATAATGCTTATCTTCATCTGATCTTACGGATGATGGCGTCAGCCATCTCTTTGGTGCCTACGGCCGAGGGGTCAGCGGGCGTGGGCTTCAAGTCATAGGTAACGGATTTACCTTCGGCGATGACCTCTTTCACTGCAGATTCCAGTTTGTCCGCGGCTTTTTCTTCCTTAAGGTGGCGAAGCATCAAAACCGCCGAAAGGATCATGGCAGTGGGATTGGCCTTGTTCATGCCGGCGTATTTGGGGGCTGAACCGTGCACTGCCTCAAAGACAGCCGTATGCTCTCCGATATTTGCACCCGGAGCAATGCCCAAACCGCCGATAAGCCCGGCACACAGGTCAGAGATGATGTCTCCGTAGAGGTTTGGCAGGACCAGGAGGTCGTAATTATGCGGCTTCTGCACCAGCTGCATGGCCATATTATCCACCAACGCTTCTTCAAAAATGACTTTGCCTTCATAGTGCCTGGCTACCTCGCGGCTTGTTTTCAGGAAGAGCCCGTCGGTGAACTTCATGATGTTGGCCTTGGTCACTACGGTGACTTTTTTACGCTTATTTTTTAGCGCGTATTCAAAGGCGAACTTCACGATCCTTTCCGTAGCGTAGCGCGAGATCGGCTTGATAGATATCCCTGAGTCAGGGCGGATCTTTTTTTTGGTGTATTCTTCGATCGAGGCGATGAGCTTCTGTGTGCCGAATGAGCCTTCTTCAAACTCGATCCCCGCGTAAAGGTCCTCGCTGTTTTCCCTGATCACTACCAGGTCTATATTTTTGTAAAAAGTCTTTGTCCCGGGGTAGCTTTTTGCCGGACGCACGCAGGCATACAGGTCAAGCGCATGCCTTATCGCCACGTTCACCGAGCGGAAACCCGAGCCGATAGGGGTGGTGATCGGCCCCTTTAGGGCTACCTTGTTTTTTCTGACAGAGTCCAGGGTCGCATCCGGCAGGGGCTCTCCGGTCTTTTCCATCGCCTCCTGTCCGGCAACCGCCTTTTCCCACTCTATTTTTACTCCGGTAGCCTCAACGCACCTTCTTGCCGCTTCCGTAAGTTCTGGCCCGATCCCGTCACCGGGTATGAGGGTGATTTTATGGCTCATTAGACCTCTGGCAGCTTTTTATATTTTTTAAAGTAATTGACGATCCCGCCCTCTCTTAAAAGCTCCTGCATAAAGCCGGGTAAGGGCTTTGCCTTAAGTGAGATGTTTTTGCTTAAGTTCCTGACCAGGCCTTCATCCAGGTTTATTGAGAGCGAGTCGTTCTCTTCTATTTTATCCGTATCCGTCTCGACCAGTGCCAGCCCGATATTAAATGCGTTGCGGAAAAATATGCGCGCAAAGGACTTTGCCAGCACGGCGGTGATCCCGGCTTCTTTGATCACCAAAGGCGCCTGTTCGCGGGACGAGCCCATGCCGAAGTTTGAACCGGCGACGATCACGGATTTCCCGGGGATGATCTTTGAAGGGAAGCCCGGGTCGATATCCTCCATGATGTGTTTGGCGAGCTCCTTCATGTCAGTGATGGAGAACTTATACCTTCCGGAGATGATGAAATCCGTATTGATATTATCGCCCAGCTTTATGGATCTGCCTTCGATGAGCATATTATAACTGGCGGAACTCCTCCGAGTTCTTTACTTTGGATAAAGCGGTATCCAGGGTGATCTTGCCGCTCTGGATCAGCTCCTTGAGGGATTTGTCCATCGTTTTCATCCCGAACTGCGATCCGGTCTGCATCAGCGTGGGGATCTGCTCTATCTCCTGCTCGCGGATGAGGTTCCTTACGCCGGGAGTGCCCATCATGATCTCGGTCGCAAGGATCCTGCCTTTTCCGGAAGCATGCGGAAGAAGCAGCTGCGAGACGACCGCCTGCAGGCAGTCTGCCAGCTGTAATTTCACCTGCTGCTGCTGGTAAGGCGGGAAGACGTCGATGATGCGCTCTATGGTCTGCGGCGCGTCGGGAGTATGCAGCGTGGCCAGGACCAGATGGCCGGTTTCGGCTGCGGTCAAAGCCGTAGAGATGGTCTCAAGGTCCCGCATTTCTCCGACGACAATGACGTTGGGGTCCTGACGCAGGGCATGCCTCAGGGCATCGGCGAAAGTCTTTGTATCCGAATAGACCTCTCTTTGCTTGATGATAGACTTTTTATTGGAGAAGACGAACTCGATCGGGTCTTCGATGCAGATCACCAGTGCTTCCTTCTCGTTATTGATCTGGTCGATCATCGCCGCAAGGGTGGTAGTCTTTCCCATGCCCGTGGGGCCGGTGACCAGCACCAGTCCGTTAGGCTTACGGGCTAATTCGGAGATTATCGGGGGAAGGCCCAGTTCCTGCACGGTGGGGATCTTAAGCGGCACGCGCCTGAAAGCGGCTTCTACGCTTCCTTTCTGCAGGTGCACGTTCACCCTGAACCTGTCCAGGTCAGGCAGGGCGAGCGAAAAATCAAGCTCAAGCTGGCGCTCGAACATCTCTTTCTGCGCGTCGGCAAGGACGCTGTAGATCATTTTCTTCAGGTCCTGGCGGTCAAGCACCGGAAGGTCCTGGCGGTGGAGCTTTCCGTCGATACGCAGCACCGGCGGCTCGTTGTCGGTTATATGCAGGTCGGAGGCGTTCTTCTGGACGCATAATAAAAGCAGGTCTTTTATTTCCATAGTCACCTCTCTATAGGAACTCTCTCGGGTCAGTGATCCGGCCGCGCAGCGCCGAAGCCGCTACTGTCGCCGGGGAAGCAAGATAAATAAATGCGTTAGGGTTGCCCATCCTGCCTTTGAAATTCCGGTTGGCGGTAGAGATCACCACTTCCCCGTCTGCGGGTACGCCGTTATGCGTGCCTACGCAGGGGCCGCAGCCGGGGGCCACTACAACGGCGCCGGCCCTGATAAAGGTATCGATGATCCCCAGTTTCAAGGCTTCCATCATGATAGCGCGCGAGCTGGGCGCTACGATAAACTTGACTCCCGGGGCTATTTTTTTCGATTTCAGTATCGCCGCCGCCACCTTAAAGTCTGAGATACGGGCATTAGTGCAGGTGCCCAGGAAAGCCTCGTTGATGCTTACTCCCTTTAACTCGGCAACGGTTGTCACGTTATCCACGCTATGGGGCACGGATACCTGGGGTTTAAGTTTTGAAATATCAAACTCCAGGGTCTTCTCGTATTCTGCGCCCTTATCAGCGGTTATGGGCCGTATTTTTCTTCTGCCTTTGGCTCTTTTTTTGAGCCAGGAGAGCGTCTTTTCGTCCTGCGGCATAAAACCGGCTTTGGCCCCCATCTCTACCGCCATATTAGCGATAGTGAAGCGGCCGTCCAGGCCCAGGCTGTCGATCGCCGGCCCATGGAACTCCACCGCCTTGTAGGTAGCGCCGTTAGCTCCGACTTTGCCGATAATGTGCAGGATGATGTCTTTTGCGTAAATGCCTTTCGGGGCTTTCCCTTTGACCACCATCCTGATCGTCTCCGGGACCCGGAACCAGTTCTTTCCCGTGGCCAGGGTGATGGCAAGGTCAGTCGAACCTACGCCGGTTGAGAATGCGCCAAGCGCACCGTATGTACAGGTATGCGAATCCGCGCCCAGTACCAGGTCTCCGGGCAGGATCTGGCCTGACTCCGGGATCACCTGATGGCATACTCCGCAGCCGATATCGTAAAGGCCGGTGCGGGAATCCCGGGCAAAGGCGCGCATTTTTTTATGCACCCGGGAAACCCCTTCGTTCGGAGAGGGAGCGCTGTGGTCGATCACCATGCAGAAAGGGGCCTGAAGTTTTTCTATGCCCAGTTCCTTTATCCGGTCGATGATGATCGCGGAGGTGCCGTCCTGGCCGAAACAGAAATCGACCCTGCAGACGGCAAAATCCCCTGCTTTAAGGGTTTTTCCTGCGTGGCTGCTTAGGATCTTCTCGGCGATTGTATTACCCATGACATGTCTTTGGCTCATCTATCGTTCAAAGCGCATCTCGCATGGCGAGACAGTCCCTACTGCTAAAGCTTATTGAGCCAGTCCTCCAGGCGGTCCATACCCTTTTTGATCTGATCCAGTCCGGTGGCAAAGCTGATGCGGATATAGTCGTCCCTTCCGAAGCCGTCACCGGGGATCAGCGCGACAAACCTTTCTTCTAATAGACGCGAGGCAAAAGTATTGGAATCCAGGCCCGTGTCGCTGATGTCGCAGAAAATGTAAAATGCGCCCTGCGGAGGGACAAAAGTTATTTTTTTTATCGCCTTAAGTCGCGAGGCGCAGTAGTCCCTCCTTTTCTGGAACTCCTGGCAGAGCTTCTTTGAGAAGTCATCCGGTGCTTCCAGGGCCGCAGCCGCGGCTTTTTGGGCGATAGAGGTGGGGTTTGATGTCGAATGGTCCTGCAGGCGCGAGATGGCCTCTGCGATGTCTTTTGGCGCGCCAAGATAGCCGATGCGCCAGCCGGTCATGGAGTAGCTCTTGGACATGCCGTTGACGGTGACGCAAAGGTTATAGATCGCTTCGCTGATGCCGGCGATGGACTCATGCCTCAGGCCGCCGTAGATGAGCTTTTCGTATATCTCATCGCTGACCACAAGCACCTTTTTTTCGGCGCAGATGCGGGCGATCTCTTTCAATTCGGCTAATTTGTAGACCGAGCCGGTAGGGTTAGACGGGCTGTTCAGGATGAAGACCTTGGTCTTGCCCGAAATATGCTTTTCCAGCTCTTTCGGGGTGACCCTGAAATTATCTTTTTCCTGTGTCCGGATGAAGCGCGGCGTGCCTTCGCATAAACGGACCATCTCCGGGTAGCTTACCCAGTAAGGCGAAGGGATGAGGACTTCATCTCCCGGATTGACCAGGACCATCAGGGTATTGAAGATGCTGTGCTTTGCCCCGCAGGAGACGACGATCTGTTCCGGCTGGTAGTCGAGATCATTGTCTTTTTTGAACTTTTTTGAGATGAGTTGTTTTAATTCAGGCGTGCCTGTCGAAGGGGTGTACTTGGTGAAACCGCTGTCAATAGCTTCGATCGCGGCGGTCTTGATGAAATCAGGGGTGTCAAAGTCGGGCTCGCCGGCGGCAAAGTTGACCACGTCCTTGCCTTCGGCCTTTAATTTTTTGGCCTTTGAGGTTATGGCCAGGGTTGTGGATGGGCTTACATTTTTTAAACGAGCAGCAAGCCGCGTTTCGATGCGCATAAGCGATGGGCGACTTTTATAAGGAGTCCCTCTCCTTCTTGAATATGCTCTTTATCCCCCCGAAGAACTTTTTCTGCGGTTTTTGGGTCTTAGGATGCTTTTCTTCTTTGACTGCGGTTTCGGTGCGCGGCCTTGCCTCTTCGGCAGGCGTCTCCCTGCCGGCCTCGGGTTTTTTCGGCATTTCAGCAGCTTCTTTCTTCGGCTTTTTGGCTTCTTTTTTCTTTATCTCCGTAAGTTCCCAGAGGACTACCGAAGTAGAGTCTCCGCGCCTGATCCCCAGCGGAATGATCCGGGTGTAGCCTCCCTGGTATTTGCTGAAACGCGGCCCGATCTCGGTGAAGAGATGGCTGACCAGCGCATGGTTACCCAATATGCTGTAGGCCACCCTTTTCGAAGCCAGGTCGTTCTGCTTGGCCAGTGAGATGAGTTTTTCCGCCAGCGGCCGCGCAGCCTTGGCCTTTGAAAGCGAAGTCCTGATGCTCTGGTAAGTGATCAGGTTCTGTGCCAGGCTCCTTATGGTGGCCTTGCGCCAGCTGGTGAAGCGGTTCAATCTCGATCTTTTCTTTGCGTGTCTCATTTTATCTCCGTAAAACGTTTAAGGTCAGACCTTTTTCAGCTTTTTCGGGTCCACCTGCATCCCCAGTGTCAGCCCCATTGCGGCAAGCAGTTCTTTTATCTCGGTAAGCGACTTTTTCCCGAAGTTCTTGAAACTGAGCATCTCGTCTTCGGTCTTCTTCACCAGGTCGGCGATAGATTTGATGCTTGCTTCCCTGAGGCAGTTGGAGCTTCTTACGGAGAGCTCAAGTTCTGAGATGGGCAGCCTGAGCTTCTCGTAGAGCGCAATCTCTTCCTTGGTCATCTCCGGTTCTTCCTCGATCGCCTCTTCGGGCAGCTGGCCGAAGTTGACAAAGATATCCAGGTGGCGCTGGAGTATGTTTGAGGCATAAAGCAGGGCGTCTTTGGGATTGATCGCTCCGTTGGTCCAGACCTCCACGACCAGTTTGTCATAATCAGTGCGCTGGCCGACGCGGGTGTTCTCCACGTAGTAATTCACCTTTCTTATCGGAGTGAAGATCGAGTCGATAGGGACGACCCCTACCGTCTTTTCCTCCTTCTTGTTCAGTTCCGCAGGCACGTAACCGCGTCCGCGGGAGACTTCCATCTCTACCTGGAACTTCGTATCCTTGGTGAGGGTGGCGATGTGCAGTTCGGGGTTGATGATCTCGATAGTCTCATCCAGCTCGATGTCCTTTGCCTTCACCTCTCCCTTTGAATCGGCCTTGATGTATATGGTCTTTGGGATTTTTGAGTGGGAGTTAAGGATCAGGTTCTTGATGTTCAGGACTATCTCCGGGACATCCTCGAGGACCCCGGGTATGGTCGAAAACTCGTGCGCTGCGCCGGTGAACTTCACCGATGTCACGGCGCTGCCTTCGATGGAGGAAAGGAGCACCCGCCTTAATGCGTTGCCGAGGGTGACTCCGTAGCCGCGTTCAAAGGGTGCGGCCGCAAACTTTCCGTATGTATCGTTATAGGTGGATTCATCGCACTCAAGCCTTTTAGGTAGCTGAAAATCGCGCCATTTTATGCCCATCTATTCCTCCTAGTATAATCCTCAAGTATAATCAATGATTATACTTGATTACACAGATTAAAAAGCGTAGATTGCACAGATTAGAAACAAAACCGGATTAAGGCTTTAATCTGTGTAATCTGTTTTTAAAATCTGCGTAATCGTAAATATCAATTTTTACTTCGAATACAACTCTACGATCAACTGTTCCTGAATCGGCTGCTGGATATCCTCTTTTTCCGGAAGTCTTGAGACTTTTGCCGTCAGGTCGGCTGCGTTGAACTCAAGCCAGCGCGGTACCGATCTGTCTTTGGCCAGCTCAAGGTTATCTTTGATCTTGTTTAAGGCCTTGTCCTTGCTCTTTATCCGGATGAGGTCGTCTTTCTCTACCAGGAAAGACGGGATATTTACTCGGCGGGAATTGACCGTGACGTGGTTGTGCCGCACGATCTGCCTTGCCTGAGACCTGGAGATGGCGCATCCGGTGCGGAAGATCACGTTATCCAGCCTTCTCTCAAGCAGCTGCAGGAGCACCTTGCCGGTTACTCCCTTAGTCTTTGAAGCCGTGCCGAAGTATTTGCGGAACTGCTTCTCCATGACCCCGTACATCCTCTTTACTTTCTGTTTTTCCCTGAGCTGCAGGCCATAGTTGGAAAGCTTTGTCCTTCTGCCCTGGCCGTGCTGGCCCGGGGCGTAAGCCCTTTTAGTGATGGGGCATTTTTCAGTGTAGCATTTCGTACCCTTAAGGAATAATTTTTCACTTTGTCTGCGGCAGAGCCGGCAGACAGCGTCTGTATAACGGCCCATAAACTATACTCTCCTTTTTTTCTTGGGGCGGCAACCGTTGTGCGGGATGGGAGTCACGTCTTTGATCATGGTGATGGTCAATCCCGAAGCCTGCAGGGCGCGGATCGCGGATTCGCGGCCAAACCCCGGGCCCTTTACGTGGACATCCACTTCTTTTATCCCGATCTCCTTGGCCTTCCTGGCTGCGTCTGTGGCTGCAATCTGAGCGGCGAAAGGAGTCGATTTTTTGGAACCGCCGTAACCGACACAACCCGGGGCTGACCAGACCAGTACATTGCCCTGTTTGTCGGTAATGGTAATGATGGTATTGTTGAAACTAGCCTGAATGTGGGCTATCCCTGAGGTCACGCCTCTGGCTATTTTCTTCTTTTTTGCCTTTTCTTTTGTTGCCATAAGTGATTTTCTCCCCTCTGAAATTAACTATTTTCCCGCTGGCTTAGCTGCCGGTTTTGCCGCTGCCGTCGCCTCTTTCTTGATCACTGCCATGCCGCCCTTGCGCGGACCTTTGCGGGTGCGGGCATTGGTGCGGGTGCGCTGGCCTCTTACCGGCAGGCCTTTTCTGTGGCGCATTCCTCTCCAGGAGCCGATCTCCGTCAGCCTTTTTATGTTCTGGGATATGTCCCGGCGCAGGTCTCCCTCGACCTTGTAACCGCTTTTCTGGATGGTCTGGGTGATTCGCGAGACTTCTTCTTCGCTTAAGTCTTTCGCCCGCTTATTCGGGTCGATCTGTGCTTCCTTAAGCAGCTCGTTTGAAACTACGCGCCCAACGCCGTATAGATACATTAAAGCGATCTCTATCCTTTTTTCCTTGGGAATGTCCACACCTAAGATTCTCGGCACTTTAATCCTCCTAGCTAAGCTCCGCTAAACTACCCCTGTTTTTGTTTATGTTTGGGATTAGTGCAGATGACCCGCACAACGCCCCTTCTTCTGATGATCTTGCAGCGGTCACAAATCTTTCTTACTGAAGCCTTTACTTTCATGTTTTCCTTTTATCTTTAGAATTAATCTGTGTAATCTATTTTAAAATCTATGTAATCGTTTTTATTATTTTATCCTGAATGTGATCCTTCCTCTTGTAAGGTCGTAGGGTGATAATTCCAGCTTTACTTTATCCCCCGGAAGGATCCTGATAAAGTTCATGCGCATCTTCCCCGAGACATGGGCGAGCACGATGTGGCCGTTCTCAAGCTCCACCTTGAACATCGCGTTCGGAAGCGCCTCGATGATCTTTCCCTCTGTCTCGATCAATTCCTCTTTTGACATTATCCTCCCGTAAGGATCCGCGCGCCTTTTTCAGTCACCGCCACCGTATGCTCGAAATGCGCAGACGGCAGGCGGTCTCTGGTCACCGCGGTCCAGCCGTTCTCCAGGATTTCGGACTCCCATGTCCCGGCATTCACCATCGGTTCTATCGCCAGCACCATCCCGCTTTTCAGTACCGGGCCCTGGTGGGCCCTCCCGAAATTGGGTATCTCCGGCTCCTCGTGCAGGGCGCGTCCTATGCCGTGTCCGACGAACTGCCGCACGACCGAGAACCCGTTCCTCTCTACGTGACTCTGGATACTATGAGAAATATCCGATAAATTATTGCCCGGACGCGCTTCTTTGATACCGGCCCTTAAGGCCTCCCGCGCGACTTGGATCAGCTTTGCCTTCTCTGCGCTGATTACGCCTACTGCGACGGTTATTGCCGCATCCGTGAAAAAACCGTCCATATTTACGCCCAGGTCAAGCCCCACGATATCGCCTTCACGGAGCAGGCGTTCTGAAGGTATGCCGTGCACGATCTCTTCGTTTACCGAAATGCATACGTTTGCCGGGAACCCCTTGTATCCCTTAAAGGCAGGGATAGCCCCCGCTTTTCTGATCAATTCTTGCGCAAGCGAGTCAAGAGCGGCTGTTTTTACGCCGGCGCGGCAGGCCTCTCCGAGCTTTTTTAAGACCCGGCCGCAGATCGCGCCCGAGAGCTCAAGCGCCCTTAAATCGTTTTCAGACTTTAAGGGAATCATTACGCGCCTTAGCAGATTCGATGATCTGGTTCAGGACTATTCCGGGGTCAAGGTCTGCGTTAAAACGCGCTAATCTACACTGGTCCTGGTAATATTTTATCAAAGAAGCGGCTTCTTTCTGGTAGACCTGAAGCCGCACCATTACGGTTTCTTCGTTATCGTCGCTGCGCTGATAAAGGTTTGCCCCGCAGTTGTCGCAAATCCCTTCGGCCTTCGGGGGCATATTCTTTACGTGAAAATTGGCGCCGCATCCGGAACAGACCCTGCGGCCGGATAAGCGCTGGATGATCACTGCCTCGCTTGAATCAAGATAGGCGACAAGATCCAGGGCCATCTTGACGCCGTTTAAGAGGTCATCCAGTGTCTGGGCCTGCGCTAAATTCCTCGGATAACCGTCGAGGATAAAACCCTTTTTAGTATCCGGCTGCCTGAAACGCATAGCCAGCATTTTAGCCACCAGCTCATCCGGGACCAGCAGGCCTTTCTCCATATAACCTTTTGCTTCTTTGCCCAGATCCGTATTATTTTTTACGTTTTCCCGCAGCAGGTCTCCGGTAGAGATGTGGGGTAATTTTAGCCTTTCCGCAAGCCTTATAGCCTGGGTGCCCTTGCCCGCACCGGGCGGGCCTAAAAGAACCATACGCATTAACGCCTTCCTCTTATACGTCCGCTTTTAATAAAACCTTCGTAGTGATGGGTCAGCAGGTGCGACTCGATCTGTTTCAGGGTATCCAGCATCACGCCGACCGTGATCAGTATTCCCGTGCCGCCGAAGAACGAAGCCACAAGGTAGGGCACTTTGAGCCAGGCCATGAGAAAGTCCGGAAAGATGGCGATTACCGCGATGAATGCTGCTCCGGCAAGGGTGATGCGGGTCATCACGAAATCCAGGAACTCCGCGGTCGGTGCGCCGGGCCTGATCCCGGGGATAAATCCCCCGACCTTTTTCATATTCTCGGAGATCTCAGCCGGATTAAAGACTATCGCGGTGTAAAAGTAGCAAAAGAAGATGATCAGCAGCGCATAGATCAGGGTATAAAGCATATGCCCGCGCATCAACCCCTGGGCAAGGTTCTGGAAAGCCGGATTGGGGATAAAAGAGGCGATGGTGGCGGGGAACAGAATGATCGACTGCGCAAAGATGATGGAGATGACCCCGGCCATATCTACCTTAAGCGGTATGTAAGAAGACTGGGCCATGGTCATCTTTCTTCCGATGACGCGGCGCGGATACTGCACGGGGATCTTTCTTTGCCCTTGGGTGATCATGATCACGGCAAAGACGACCCCTACCAGTAAAGCCGCCATGATTATCAGGGTAAAAGGCTGTATCTGCCTGCGGCTGGGAGACCCCGGCGAAAGTAGGATCCAGAGCTGGTTCATTGCCGGCCAGATTCTTGAGATGATGCCTGCGGTGATGACCAGAGAGATGCCGTTACCGATGCCCCTCTCCTGTATCTGCTCGCCCAGCCACATGATGAATATAGTGCCGGTAGTCAGGGTAAGCACAGTGATAAGCCTGAATCCCCATCCGGGACTTAAGACGATCCTTAAGCCCTCAAAACGCGTCGGGTCTTCAAGCCAAAGCGCGATGAAGAAGGCCTGAATGATAGAGAGGACCACTGTGCCGTAGCGCGTGTATTGGTTGATCTTCTCGTGCCCGGCCTTTCCCTCTTTGGAGAGCTTTTCAAGCG
>Ga0194125_10001432_pt1 | contig 40373 bp, 28 predicted proteins | sample TA2KigC250mmetaG_FD_148626 | JGI IMG/M metagenome (GOLD analysis project Ga0194125, IMG submission 148626) | Freshwater microbial communities from Lake Tanganyika, Tanzania - TA2015034 Kigoma Deep Cast 250m | ecosystem: Environmental > Aquatic > Freshwater > Lake | place: Tanzania: Lake...
CTCCTCGACCTTGTCGGCCCCGGGGCGGTCGATCTCGCCCAGGATGATGTGGTCCTGGAACGTCGGGTGTTTCCGGAGCAGGGCGAGGTGGTCCGGGGTGCGTTTCGCGGCGGGGGTCTTGCGGGCAGCCATGACCGGTTCGCGGTCGGCCTCGGGGATCAGGGTGAGCTGTTTCTGGACGAACTTCTCGATGAGCTCGTCATGGAGTCGCGTCGCCTCCGCATCGATCTGCTTCGCCTCGGTCTCAATGCGCTCCGCCGCCGCCCGGTCCGCTGCCGGCATCAGAGACAGCACGCGCTGACCCGGTGGCTTCCACTGCTTCCAGTCGAAGGCGGGCTCGAACACCGCACGCAGCCGGTAGTAGTCGGACTGCGGGATGGGATCATACCGGTGGTCGTGGCACTGGGCGCACTGGACCGTCAGCCCGAGCAGCGACGAGGAGACGATCTGGAGGGTGTCGGCGATGACCTGGTTCCGGGCGAGGTCGGCATCGGCCGGGCCGTCGCCGGTCGGATCCGGAGCCATGCGGAGGAATCCCGTGGCGATGACCCGATCGAGATCCTCCCCCTCGAGGCCCGCACCGGGCTGGGCGACGAGCTCATCGCCGGCCAGCTGCTCGGTGATGAAGACGTCGAACGGCTTGTCGCTGTTGAGCGCCCGGATGACGTAGTCGCGGTAGCGCCAGGCCCAGGGCCGCTCGGAGTCGGCCTCGGCGCCGCCGTTGGAGTCCGCGTAGCCGGCGACGTCGAGCCAGTGTCGGGCCCAGCGTTCGCCATAGGCGGTCGAGGCCAGCAGCCGGTCGACCACCCGCTCGTAGGCCTCATCGGACGGATCGGCCACGAAGGCGGCGACCTCCTCGGGCGTGGGCGGGAGGCCGGTGAGGTCGAAGGTCACCCGTCGGATCAGCGCTTCCGGGGAAGCCGGCGGGGCGAAGCCAAGGCGTTCGGACTCCAGCGGCGCCAGAAGGAACCGGTCGACCGGGGTCCGGACCTGTCGGGTCGATCGAACCCGTGGGACCCCGGGGCGGCGGATCGGCTGGAACGCCCAGTGCTGGCGTTCCTCCTCGGTGATGACGACGGCCGGGACGGTCTGGGGTTCGGGTCGGGCGGTTGGGGCTCCCTGACGGATCCAGCGCTCGATCACCGCGACCTGGTCCGGAGTGAGCGCCTTGCCGGCCTTGGGCATCTCGCCGGAGCGCACGACCTCGAGCAGGCGGCTCGTGTCGGGACGACCGGGGACCACCACGGGTTCAGTGGCGTGGGGTGCAGTCAGGAAGCGGCGGAGTCGGAGATCCACTCCACCCTTCGGTTTCTCCTCCTCGCCGTGGCACTGGAAGCACTTGGCCTTGAGGATGGGTCGGATGTTGCGTTCGAACACCGGTCGGGCGGGGAGGGGGCCTCCGGGAGCGGCGGCGAATCCGAGGGTCGACTTGCCCAGCGTCAGCAGCGCAGCGGTCCCCCAGACCCATGCCGTCCCGGTTGGCCACGCGGGCCTGGGAGTTGGGAGGGCGGGTTGCGGGGCCACATCGAAATTAGAGCACAGCCTTCGTGGATATGAAGCGCTCTTTGCCGTCCCGCATGGATTCGTGCCGGAGGGACGAGGGACGCCGGAGGTCACAGTCGGCCCCCGGCCAGCAGAGCCACGAGGTCCAGCACCTCCTCCCGCGGACGACCGTCGAGCATCCCTTCGGGCATGGTGGAGACGCCGTGGGGGCGTCGGGACTGCACGGCGGACCGGGACACGCTCAGGGGTTCGTCGGCTCCCATCGGCCACACCACGATGCGGTCGGGAGTTTCGGAGTCGATCCGACCAATCCACGTCTCACCGTCCTTCGTCTCGAGCTCCACCTGGGCGTATTCAGGGGCGATGATCTTCGAGGGGTGGAGAATGGATTCGAGGATCTCGCGGGGACTCCGACGCTGTCCAATCCCGGTGAGGTCGGGTCCCACACTGCCGCCTTCGGTTCCCAGACGATGGCATTGGGCGCATCCGCGGTCGCGGAACACAGTCCAGCCTGCGTTGGCGGTGCGTTCCGAGAGTGGCGTGGAAAGGTCGTTCTCGAACTCGGCGAGGGTCCACCGGGGTCCTTTGGTCGAAGTGGAGTTCGGAGCGAGGGACGTGATCCAGGCACGGACGAGGTCGACGGCGGCGGCGTCGACGCGATGGGACACGAGCGGTGGCATCTGCCCAGGGCCTCGGTGCGAGAGGCGATGAAGTAGGACAGAGGAGTCGGGTCGACCCGGGGAGACCAGCATGGGGTCCTTGAGACCGAAGCTGTCGTGCTGGGGACGGGCGCCGATCAGCTCCATCTGGTCCCGAGCTGTGGTGATCTCGAGCTGCATCCGGGCGTTCCCGCCGCCGGATTTGATATGGCATCCAGCGCAGTTGGCGTGGAGGTAGGACCGGGCCCTGGCCTCGAGCGGCGCGGTGGTGTCGTGCGGGTCCACGAGGTGGACGCCAGCCGTGGGACCTGGGGCGGGCTGGGTGAGGAGCCCGAGTCGTTCCCAGGTCTTCAGCTGGTCGTCGCGGTCCAGCTCGAGGGTGGATATTCCAAGCACGAATCCGGCCGCGCGGCTGTGGCAGACGAGGCATTCCGCCCGGCTTGGAAAACGCCAGCGCTGGGTGATGGTGCCCCCTGCCGTACTCGGGTCCGCGATCCGGTAGTCCTGGTCGTCGCCGGCAGCCGACACCAACTCGGCGTCGGATTGATCGTCCGACCACCGATAACTGTATCCCGCCCATTGGCCTCCCTGTTGCACCAGGATGCGGGTCTCGATGCGGACTGGGGTTTCCGGGGTCGTCGCAGGTCGGGGGAGGGACAGGGTCTGGACGAGCGCTGTCCCGCTGGGGAGGGACCAGCTTCGTTCCGCAGTGGGAGTGGCCTGGGTCGGGCCCGGCAGTCCGAGGAAATGCTCGACCTTTGCGCCATCGGTCCAGGCAGGGGCCACGAGGCTGTAGGCCACTACGCCGGGCTGGACTCTGTGGTCACGGGTTGAGCTGAACAGTCCAGTCTCGCTCAGTTTTCGGGGGAAGGCGGCGGGCGCATTGGTCCGGGTGGCGGGGATGAGTCGGTGCAGGCCGCTACCCAGGTCAGCGATCAGCAGGTCGCCCTTGGGCGAGACGGCGAAGGCGGTCGGTTGGAGCGGAGTGGAGGCCAGTTCCCGATGCCAGACCACCCGGGTGCCATCATGGCGTCCGCCCCAGAGACGCCCGGTGGAATGGTCCCCATAGACGTAAACCCCATCGAGTTCCGGCAACCGGGTGCCACGGTAGACGACACCGCCGGTGAGCGACCGTGCCTCGCTGTGGGGATGCTCGAAGGTTGGGGCGACAACAGGCGTCGGACCGCGTCGACGGTGTCGGTAGAAAAGGTGGCTGCCCTCGTAGACGGACCAGCCGTAGTTCTCGCCCCGACGTACAAGGTGGGCGGTCTCCCAGAGGTCCTGTCCGTTGTTGCCGACCCAGACCTGTCCGCTGGGCCGGTCCACGCAAAGACGCCAAGGGTTGCGGAGGCCATAGGCCCAGATCTCACCACGGGCTCCGGGCCGGTCCACGAATGGGTTGTCCCTTGGGATGCCGTAGGCATGGCCGGGATCGGGACGGTCGACGTCGATCCTCAGTACTGCGCCGAGGAGGTCGTCGAGGCTCTGCCCGGAATCGAGGGCATCGGAGTCGTTGCTGCCGTCACCGGTCGAGATGTACAGGAAGCCACCACGATCGAAGTCCATCCCGCCGCCGTCGTGTCCGGCGGATGCCCATTCCAACAATGTCTTCTCGGCACCGGGCTCAGGAAGGAAGGGCGCGGTCCGGGAGACTTGGATCTGCCAGATTCGATTGGTCCGGGTCTCGAGTCCACGCGGTCCGTTGCCAATGAGGAAGGCTAGCCCGTTTGTCGGATACCCGGGATGGAAGGCAATGCTGTAGGTCAGGTGCTTCGGGATCTCAAGGAACGGGATTGCCATCGGCAGTGTCGCGTTCGGATCAACCCTGAGGATCCGCGCTGGTCGGCCGTCATCGCTGCCTTGGAGAATGACCATCAGGTTGCTGGTGCCGGGTTCGGCAGCGACGAATACAGGGTTCTGTATCGCAACCCCGGGGAGATACGGCTCCGTCGTGTAGGGCAGCGGTGGTTCCGGTGAGCCGACGATCCTGGAGGTCGTCCATGGAATCCGCGCTGCGGGCTCGGCGTGGGCCAGGTTCGATTCCGCTGCAGTCGCGAGGCGGGTCGCGACCGCCATCAGGAGTAACCTCCAGGTGAGACTCCAGGAGGCTGTCGGAATCAGGCGCATGCTGGCTTCAAGGTGCGATCCGCGCAGAGGGATGGCGAGTCGCAATCGAGCACGTCTAGGCTGCCGGACTACCTGCACCTGGAGGGGCGACACCGTCAGACTCGCCGGGGTCGAATCTACTTCCGCGCCTCCGGGATGACAGTCAGCCTCATCCGTTGGCCGTCGCGCAGGACCTCGACCTCCACCACCTTGCCGACCTTCGCCGCGTCGAGCGCGTAGGTGTAGTCGTAGACGTTCTTGAGAACCTGTCCGGCGAAACCGACGACGACGTCGCCGCCCTTGAGTCCTGCCTTCTCGGCAGGCGAGCCGCCCCGGACACCGCTGAGCTTCACGCCCTCCACCTCCTGGGTGTAGTCGGGAATCGTGCCGAGATAGGCTCGTAGCGTCTCGCGGTTGCCCCCGGTGCCTTCGGCCCGCTTCACCACCAGGTAGTCGGGCCGCGTCGGCTGCCTAAGGAGATCCAGGACGATGCCTTCGGCGAATTGGGTGATGCGGGTGAGTCCCTCGTACTCGATCCGGTCGGCGTCATCGGTCGGCCGGTGGTAGTCCTCGTGGCTGCCGGTGAAGAGGTTCAGGACGGGGATGCCCTTGGGATAGAATGCGGAGGCGTCGGACGGGACGTAGGGGTCGTCGCCCAGGCGGACCTGGAACCCGGCGGCGACGTTGCGTTTCTCGATGAGCTTGCGCCAGACGGAGGAGGAGCCGACGCCCTGGAGGTCGATCCGGTTCTCGCGGAGGCGGCCGACCATGTCGAAGTTCACATAGGCGACGAGGTTGGTGAGGGGGATCGGACTGGACTCGAGGAACTGGGTGGAGCCGATCAGGCCGGTCTCCTCGCCGGACCAGAATCCGACCATCACGCCGCGCGGGAAGCGCTCGGGGTGGGCGCGTCGCTCGAGGTCGAGCGTGCGGGCCAGTTCGAGGACGGCGGCGGTGCCGCTGGCGTTGTCGTCGGCCCCGTTGTGGACCTGGCCCTCCTCGCCGCCCCGTTCGAGGGAGCTCTTGTCACCGGTACCGAGATGGTCGTAGTGGGCGCCGATCACGACGTATTCAGGCGGCGTCGATGAGGTCGTGGTGGAGGAGGCTGGCGGGATGATCCCGACGATGTTGTCGTCCTTCTGCCTCAGGCGTTGGACCTCGGAGGCGACCGCGACCCGGAGACCTGGGATGGCGAAGCTCCCGAGCGCGTGGGGGTTCTCGGTGTCGAGCCCGTCCTGCAGCGCCTTGAGGGTCTGCCCCTTGGGCTGGAGCAGGAGGTCGGCGACCCGCGGAGTGATGGAGGCCGCGACGATGCCGGAGCCGCTCAGGCTGGAGTCGAACGTGAGCGGAGCCAGCTGGCCGGCGTTCGGAGAGTTGGGTCCGGTCACCACGAGAAGCGCCTTGGCTCCGCGTTGGCGAGCCAGCATGGCTTTGTAGCGCAGACCGGCATGAACGTTGAGCTCCTGGCGGCGCTTCGGGTCGACTTCCTCCGGGACGTACCGCAGGACCATCACGACCTTGTTGCTGACGTTGAGACCCTCATAGGAGTTGTACCCGCGGCTGTTGCCATCCGCGACGCTGAGTCCGTATCCGGCGAAGACGACGTCTCCCTCGAAATCGCCGTTGGCCGAGAACGCCAGGGGACGGAAATCGCGTTCGACCTCGAAGGTCTCCGCGGCCCCGTTCGTTCCCGTCACCTGGAGCGAACAGCGTTTTGTCACGACCGTGACCCCTGCGGTGAATTCAAAGGGATGCCGGTAGCTCCCGCCGAGGGGCGCAATGCCGTAACGTTCCAGTTCCTGGACCAGGTAACGGGCCGCCTTGCGGGCGCCGTCGGAACCGGTGAGGCGTCCGCCGAAGTCGTCGGAGGCCAGCGTCCCCACATGACGTCGGAGTTCCTCGGTCAGAACGCCCGGCTGGGATCCCGGTGCGGGCGGGATGGAGCTGCCCACCTGCTGGACGACGGGTAGGACGCTGTTGCGCTCGGGCGACTGGGCGAGGGCCTCGAGGGCCGCCTCGTGTTTCCACTTGGCGAGGAAGAGCTGGGACGACTGGTCGGCGGTCCGACCCGAGGTCCAGCACAGCTGGCGTCCATCGGGAGAGAACACCGGGAGTCCATCGAACCCGGGTGTATGGGTCACCCGCACCGGGTCGCGCTTTCCGTCGGCATCGGCGAGGAACAGCTCGAAGTTGGCGAACCCGAGCTTGTTGGCGGTGAAGATGAAGTAGCGGCCGGATGGATGGAAATACGGGGCCCAGGACATGCAGCCGAAGTCGGTCAGCTGCCGCACGTCGGAGCCGTCGAGCTTCGCGGAGAAGACGTTCGCAATGACCCCGTTCTCGTCGAAGCGCCGCCAGAGGATGCGCTGTCCATCGGGCGAGAAGAACGGGCCGCCATCGTAGCCCGGGGTGCGGGTGAGCCGCAGCAGACCGGTACCGTCGGCGTTCATCCGGTACAGGTCGCAGAAATAGCTCTTGTCGACCTCGAGCCGCTTGCGGTCCTCCTCGCTGGGGGTGCCCTCGTAGGCGTGGCGGTTGGACGAGAAGACGATGAGGGAGCCGTCGGGCGAATAGGATCCCTCGGCATCGTAGCCGCGGGCCGGGCTCAGAGGACGGATCCCGGAGCCGTCGCGCCGCGAGGCGAACAGGTCCATCGTCTCGTCGTAGTCCCACGAATAGCGGCGCTCCTTCCCGGTGGCCCGGAAGTCGAGTTCCTCCTGCTGCTGCTTCCGGGCCTCGGGGTTCAGGTGGGTCGATGCGAACAAGACGTCGTCGGATCCCGGGCGGAGGAAGGCGCAGGTGGTCTTCCCGATGCCCGGGGAGACGCGTTGGGTGTCGCCGGTGGTGAGGTCGAGGAGATAGATCTGGTAGAAGGGATTGCCGGGCTCCCGCTCGCTCTGGAAGACCAGCTGACGTCCGTCCGAAGAAAAGTATCCCTCGCCGGCGCGGCGTCCCTCGAGGGTCAGCTGACGTGGTTGGCCGAGGAATGTCGACTCGTTGGTTGCCGTGGCGGCCTGAAGGTAGCCCTCGGGGGCCGACCCCAGAAGACAGGCCAGTCCGGAGATCCCGACGAGGCGACGAACCATGCTGGAAGGGATCCGGAACAGCGGGGTGGGACTCGGCGGCGTGCGGGACAAACGGGAGCGATTCATAACAGTGGACGCAAGGTGGTCGCATTCCGGCAAAGCGGCAATGACCCGACCGGGGGACCCCGTTGGGCCGGGACATCGATACGTCTGCCGTGTCTCCGGACCCCGGGCTTGTCGGATCCCAGCCGCCCGATACGGTTGACCTCGTGATCCCGTCACCGCGTCGCCTCTCCCTGGGCCTGATCTCCGGTCTGCTCGCCCTGACCTCCTCCCCGGTCTCCGTCTCCGCGGTCGTCTCGTCGTCCGCCCTCAGCGCCCTCCGTTCGGTGGGACCCGAGGGACAGGGGCACGAGGCGGCCCAGAAGGCCTGGCCGCTGATCGCCGCCGCGCCGGCCAAGGATCTCCCGCAGCTGCTGGCCGCGATGGACGGCGCAAACGACTACGCGATGAACTGGATCCGGACGGCGATCGAGGCTGTCGTCCAGCGCGAGATCGGGTCGGGCGGAACCCTGCCCGCGGCGTCGCTGGAATCGTTCCTGAAGGACACCCGTCACAATCCCCGGGCGCGACGGCTCGCCTTCGACCTGATCCGCCGCGCCGATCCCCGTGCCGCGGACGCCCTGGTTCCTGGATTCCTGAACGATCCGGGCAACGACCTGCGCCGCGAGGCGGTCGATCGCCTGGTCAGCGAGGCCGGGAAGCAGGTGGCCACCGACAAGTCCGCCGCGCGCGCCATCTACCGCCGCGCCCTGCACTCGGCACGGGAGGCCGACCAGATCGAGTCCCTCGCCAAAACGCTGGGGGATCTCGGGGAGAAGGTCGACCTGCCGCAGACATTCGGCTGGGTCACCCGCTGGAGGCTGATCGGTCCTTTCGACAACACCGGCAACCAGGGCTTCACCCAGGCCTACCCGCCCGAGACGGTCATCGACCCCAAGGCGGAGTATCCCGGCAAGGGCGGAACGGTCCGCTGGGTGGATGCCGAGGCGCAGGGGGACTATGGGATGGTCGACTTCAACAAGCCCTTTGGTGCCCTCAAGGAGGTGGCGGGGTATGCGGTGGCGGAGTTTGTATCTGACAAGGCCCGTCCCGCCGAGATCCGGCTCGGGTGCAAGAACGGGTGGAAGGTCTGGCTGAACGGGAAATTCCTGTTCGGACGCGACGAATACCACACCGGGGCCGAGATCGATCAGTTCCGGCTGCCGGTCCAGCTCCGGGCCGGAACGAACGTCATCCTCGTAAAATGCACCCAGAACGGGCAGGTGGAGGACTGGACCAAGGAGTGGGAGTTCCAGCTCCGGGTTACCAATGCCCAGGGAACCCCGATCCGCTCCAGCCGCTGAACCCTGACCCGAACCGATCATGAATCTTCTTCACCTCCACCTCACCGGTCTCCTCGGTCTCCTCCTCACGGGGCCGCTCGTCGCCGCCGACTGGATGCAGTTCCGCGGGCCCGACGGCAACGGGGTGTCGCCCGACGCCCAGCTGCCGCGGACGCTCGACGCGCAGTCGGTTGTCTGGACCGCGGACCTCCCGGGCCGGGGGGTCTCCTCGCCGATCGTCGTCCGGGACCGGGTCTTCGTGACGAGCACCAGCGGCCCACGGAACGCGGAGCTGCGTGTGCTGTGCTTCGGGCTGTCCGACGGCCATCTGATCTGGGAGCGCCAGTTCTGGGCGACGGGGCGGACGATGACCCACGAGAAGATCAGCGGTGCCACGCCGACGCCGGTCAGCGATGGCCAGCATGTGTTCGCGCTGTTCTCGTCGAACGACTGCGCGGCGCTGGATCTCGACGGCAACCTGCTCTGGTACCGGGGGCTCGGGAAGGACTACCCGAACGCCAACAACTCCCTCGGCATGTCGTCGTCGCTGGCGCTGGCCGACGGCACCCTGATCGCTCAGGTGGAGAGCCAGAGCGAGTCCTTCACGGCGGGGTTGGATCCGTCGACCGGAAGGAACCGGTGGCGCATCGAACGGCCCCGGACCTCGAACTGGACCTCGCCCGTGGTGTTCCGCGATCCGGCCGGCCGGACGCTGGTGCTTCTTCTGTCGTCGAACGGCCTTGCCGCGGTGGATGTCCGGGACGGTTCGCCGGTGTGGAGCCATGACGACAAGGGCTCGACGGTGCCCTCGGTGACCGCGAGCGGCGGTCGGCTCTATGTGCCGTCGAACGGATTGACCGTGCTGGAGCCGGTGTCGGGATCGAAGCCGAAGGCGGTCTGGCGTTCGACCCAGCTGCGGACCGGCACGCCAAGTCCGGTGGTCCTGGGTGATCGGGTCTTCCTGTTGAACGACGGTGGGATCCTGAGCTGTGGCGATGCGACGGATGGGAAGCGGCTGTGGCAGCTCCGGCTCGAGGGACCGTTCAGCGCGACGCCGGTCGTTGCCGGTGGGCTGCTGTACTGCGTGAACGAGAAGGGACTGGTTCAGGTGGTGGATCCGGCGAAACCCGAGGGGGAACGGGTGTCGACCCTTCCGCTGGGCCAGACGGTGATCGCGACCCCGTCGATCGCGTCGAATTCCCTGTTCGTCCGCAGCGACGGAAGGCTCTGGCGGATCGGCCGGGCCAGTCCGCTGTAGGGCCGCGGGGTCTCAGGCCAGCGGGCGTACGTCCATGGAGAAGGCCGCCTGGAAAGAGGCCCCGGGCTCGAGGAACACCAGTTCCCCGTCGCTCCGACCCATCGAGTTGGGCAGCGCCGTCCAGGGCTCGATGCAGTAGAACGGGGCCGCGGGGGACGGTGACCACAACGCCAGGAACCGATAGGCCGGGCTGTGGGTGAAATCGAGGCAGACCTCCACCTTCCCGGCCTCGTCCCGGAGGACCGCCTCCTGCGCGGCCAGATCCCCGAGGAACACGGTCCCGCTGACATCCTGGGACACCGGGAGATCCTGGGCCGGGAAGGGTTCGTCGAAGAAGGCATTCGCCTGGTCCACCGGATGGAAGCGTCGGGCGCGCGGGAGCCGGACCGAGCACCGCTCCCGGGATCCCCCGGCGAGGGGGACCCGGAGATACGGATGGAACCCGGAGCTGAAGGGCAGGGGTGTCCCCGACCGGTTTTCCACCGTCTGGAGCCACCGGAGGCGCCCCTGGTCCAGCAGGTACTGGAGGCGGTACCGGAAGGCGAAGGGATAGCTCGGACGGGTCAGGTCGGAATCCGACAGCTCGAGGGTCACGGAATGCCCGAGACGGTCCACGACCGTCCAGGGAACGCGTCGGGCAAACCCGTGCTGGGGTGACTGGTATTCGACACCATCCAGGCAGTAGACCCCTTCCTTGCCGTTGTGGATGTTGTAGCTGACATGCGGGAAGAGGACCGGGTTGCCGGCCCACATCTGCTGTGGGTACCGGGCCACGACGACCGGGTCATGGTGCACGGCATCCACACATCCGGGTCCCGGAAGGTTCCGCGCATATCGGGTCAGCCATCCTCCGAGTTCCGGGTGGATCTCCGCCAACGCCACATCGCCGTCCCGCAGGACAATCGGTTCCGACATGCGAGCAGCATGGATTGCGCGGAACGGCGAGGCGAGGGAAACGGGGCCGGCAGCGGGACCGGCGCCGGGAAGGGGACTCACACGGCGACGCGGAGACACGGAGGAAGACCGGGAGGGGGGAGACAGAGGCAGTGCCTGGGCGGAAGGCGAAGGCTTCCCCGGGTGGGTGATGCCGGGCCCTGCATCACTGGGTGCGGAGCACCCACGACACCCCAAGTGGTGGGCCCGGGGGTATCGGGATTTCTGGTGAGCCCGACGTGGCCTTTGCCGCCGCACCCCGGTAGGTTTTCGCCGTGATCATTCCCCGGACCCTCCTCGTGGCAGGTGCGGCCTGCCTCGCGTCCTGTGTCGCCACCCCGGCCGACCTGCAGGTCAACGGACTGAGAGCCACCGTGCCCGACGGGTTCACCGTCGACCTCGTTGCCGGCAGCGATCTGGTGTCGCGGCCCGTCAGTGCCTGCTTTGACGACCGCGGCCGGCTCTATGTGACGGAATCCTCGGGTTCCAACGAGCCGCCGGAACAGCAGCTCAAGGCCCCCACGCACCGGATCCGTCGACTCGAGGACACCAACGGGGACGGGGTCTTCGACCGCTCCATCGTCTTCGCCGAGGGCGTCATGTTCCCCCAGGGGTGTCTGTGGCACGGCGGCTCGATCTATGTCGCGGGACCGCCCAGCATCTGGAGGTTCACCGATACCGATGGCGATGGCGTCGCGGACACGCGGGAGGAATGGTTCAAGGGGGGAACGCTCACCGGCTGCGCGAACGACATCCATGGCCCCCACCTTGGCCCGGATGGCTTCCTCTACTGGACCAAAGGGGCCTTCTCGGAGCAGACCCATCGCCTGGCGAACGGGTCGACGCTGAAGGATCGGGCGGCGCACATCTATCGGGCCCGACCCGACGGATCCGGACTGGATGTCATCATGCAGGGTGGCATGGACAACCCGGTGGAGATCGCCTTCACGCCGGAGGGGGAGACGATCTTCAGCAGCACCTTCATTGATTTCACCCAGCCGGGTTTCCGGGATGGCGTGGCCCACGCCATCTACGGGGGTGTCTACGGGAAGGAGAACGATGTCCTGACCGATGGACGGGTGCCGCGAACCGGTCCCGACCTGTTCCACCCCTTCTTCCAGGCGGGCCCGGCGGCGGAATGCGGCCTGACCCGTTACGAGGGCCAGGCCTGGGGGCCGCAGTTCCAGGACAACCTGTTCTCCACCAGCTTCAACCTCCACCGCGTCTCGCGTCATGTGCTGCGTCCCAATGGCGCTACCTACGCCAGTGATTCGAAGGACTTCCTCCTCGTCGACTCCGTGGATTTCCATCCGACCGACGTGCTGCAGGATGTCGACGGGCACCTCCTCGTCGTGGATACCGGCGGCTGGTACAAGCTCTGTTGTCCCAGCTCCCAGCTGGTCAAGCCCGACGTGCTCGGTGGCATCTATCGGATCCGGAAGTCCGGCATCCCGGCGCTGACCGGTCCGGCCCGACAGGACGCCCAGCGGCGTCTGGCCCAGCCCCCCGGGCTCGATTTGGGCCGCGAGGCGGCGCGGTTGAAGCAGGCGGTCTGGACGCTGGACCCTGCCCAGGCGGAATCCTTCCGTGGGATCCTCCAGGCCCGGGGCCTTGGTCCCGAGGCAGCCTCCCACGCGGCCGTCCTGCGCGTTGCCGCGGAGGGGCTGGGACGGCTCAAGGATCGGGCCTCGGTGCCGCTGCTGGTGAAGGCGGCCGGCAACACGGCGGATCCCTTCCTGGCCCACGCCTACATCCACTCCCTGATCGGGATCGCCGCGCCGGCGGAGACCCGGTCGGGGTTGGCCCTGGAATCGCCCGGAGCGCGTCGGGCCGCGCTGATCGCGCTCGACCAGATGCCGGGTGGCGGATTGCGGGCCGCCGATGTGGTGCCGCACCTCGGATCGACCGATGAACCGCTGCGGCGTGCGGCCGAGTGGATCCTGGGTCGCCATCCGGACTGGGGTGCCGAACTGGCGGGCTGGTTCCGGGGTGTCCTCAAGACCCCGGGTGATTCCGCCGAGCGTCGTGCCGCCCTCGCCCAGATCCGGATCCTCGGCCGCGACGACGCGGGCCGCGCGCTGATCTCGGAACTGCTGGCGTCGTCCACCGTTCCGTCCGACGCCCAGCAGGCGGCGCTGCGGGTGATCGCGGAGTCGGGGATGAAGGAGCCGCCATCGGCCTGGACCTCCGCCGTTGTCGCGGTGCTGTCGGGGGAATCCCATCCGAAAGATCCGAGGCTGCCCGAGGGCATCCGGGCGGCCCGCGTGTTGCGTCAGGCCTCATCGGTCCAGGAGTCCTTGCGGCGAGTGGTCCGGGACGACCGGTTTCCGATCGCTCTCCGGATCGACGCCCTAGATGCGTTGCCCGAGAACAGCCGCCTGGACCCAACGGACTACGCACTCGCCCTCCAGGCCCTCAGCCCCTATGTCGAACCCACGGTCCGCGTCGCGGCCACTGGCGCGCTGTCGCGATCCGCGCTGACCGGGGATCAGCTGCGAGGGCTGCTGCCGCCGGTGAAGACCGCCGGTCCGCTCGAGCTGACGCGCCTGCTGGGTGCCTTCCGTGACGGGGGCGACGATGCCCTCGGGCTGCCCCTGGTGGCGGCGCTCCGGGAGTCCCGCAGCGCCGCGGCGCTGGCGCCCGGACAGGTCCGTCCCTTCTTCGCGAAGTTCCCGGAGGCCACCCGGAAACAGCTCGGGGAGTTCCTGTCCGGCCTCGGTGCCGACGCCGTCCAGCAGGCGGCACGACTGGAGTCCCTGCTGAAGGAGCTGCAGGCGGTGGAGGCGGACGCCCGGCGGGGCCAGGCTGTCTTCAACGGATCCAAGGCCGCCTGCTCCAGCTGTCATCGGATCGGCTACCTGGGTGGGAACATCGGTCCGGAGCTCACCCGTATCGGCGAGGTCCGGAGCGAGCGAGACCTGCTCGAATCCGTGGTCTATCCGAGCGTGAGTTTCGTGCGGAGCTATGAGCCCACCACGCTGGTCCTGAAGGGCGGCGACGAGGTCAACGGGATCGTCCGCCGCGAGACCGACTCCGAATGGGTCGTCGCCACCGGTCCGGGCGCGGAGCAGCGGCTGGCGAAGGCCACGGTCGAGGAGGCGCGACCCGGCACGGTGAGCCTTATGCCGGGCGGGTTCGACCAGGTGTTGACCCGACAGGAGCTTGCCGACCTTCTGCGGTTCGTGAAGACCGTCCGCTGGCGCTGAGGAATGGTCATGGAGGCAGACCCCAATCCAAGCGTCCCTGCCGGCGGCCGGACTTTCGGCGGCCTCCCATGGTGGTGGGCACTCGCGATGGCCGCGTTCCTCTGGGGGGGCCACGGATCCACCGCGGCGGAGTCCGCACCCGCGGGGACGGTTCAGCTCGGGGCCTCCCATGCCCCGGGGTTCAGCCTGATGCCCAGCAATGCCACGGGTATCCGATTCCAGAACCGGGTCCCCGAGTCGCGTCACCTCACCAATGCCATCCTGCTCAACGGTTCCGGGGTGGCGCTGGGGGATGTCGACGGCGATGGACGGTGCGACCTCTACTTCTGCCACCTCAACGGGACCAACGCCCTGTATCGCAACCTCGGCGACTGGCGGTTCGAGGAGATCACGTCGGCCTCTGGCGTAGGCTGCGAGGGGTTGACCTCCACCGGGGCGGTGTTGTCGGACCTCGATGGTGATGGGGATCTCGACCTCGTGGTCAACACCGTGGGGCAGGGAACCCGGCTGTTCTGGAACGACGGACGCGGCCGGTTCGAGGTCGGGGCTGTGGTGAATCCCCGGGTGGCGGGGACGACCGCGGCGGTGGCCGACGTGGACGGGGATGGGCTGCTCGACCTCTACATCGCCAACCATCGGACCAGCTCGCTCATGGATTTCGCGACGGCGTTCTTCACGTTCAGGAACGTCAACGGCCGCAATGAGGTCGACACCGTGAACGGCCGTCCAGTGACCGAGCCCGGCCTGGCCGACCGGTTCGTCCCGGATGGCCGGGGCAGCATCTATGAGCTGGGTGAGACCGATCTGCTCCTGCGCAACCGGGGCGGACGCCAGTTCGAGCCGGTGTCCTTCACGGGCGGGGCGTTCCTCGATGAAGCCGGCGTTCCATTGAAGCAGGCACCGCGGGGCTGGGGGCTGTGCGCGGCGTTCCATGACATCAACGGCGACGGCCTGCCCGACCTCTATGTCTGCCATGACTTCCAGACCGAGGACCTGTGCTGGATCAACCAGGGCAACGGCGTCTTCCGCAGCCTGCCGCGTCTGGCGATGCGGCGGCAGCCGATCTCCTCGATGGCTGTCGACTTTGCCGACATCAACCTCGACGGGTTCACCGACTTCCTGGTGATCGACATGCTCCGTCGCGGTCACCGGGAGCGGATGATGTTCGTCCCGGAACCCCCTCCAATCGTCCACACACCGGGACTGGTCCTCAACCGGCCGCAGTACCAGATGAACACCCTGTTCCTGAACCGCGGGGACACGACGTTCTCCGAGATCGCCCAGCTGAGCGGTCTGGATGCAGCGGACTGGGCGTGGAGCTGCGTGTTTCTCGATGTGGACCTCGACGGCTGGCAGGACGTGCTGGTCGTCAACGGTATGGAGCGGGCAGGGCGGGATCTCGACATTGCCGAGCAGATCGCGCGGATGCGGAAAGGCCGGCGTCCGACCGATGCCGAGATCTTCCAGGCGCGTCGGAAGTTCCCGCGGCTGGCGACGCCGAACCTCGCGTTCCGCAACCAGCGGAACCTCACCTTCGCCGAGGTGGGCCAGGAGTGGGGCTTTGCCCAAAAGGGGGTCACCACGGCCATGGCGACGGCGGACCTCGACAACGATGGCGATCTCGATGTGGTCGTGAGCCACTTCAACGATCCCGCTGGTCTCTACCGCAACGAAGGCACAGCACCCCGGGTGGGCGTCCGCCTCCTGGGTCGGTCGCCCAACACGCGGGGCATCGGCGCCCGGATCCGGGTCCTCGGCGGCGCCGTGCCGGAGCAGTCCCAGGAGATGATCAGCGGTGGTCGGTACCTGTCCGGGGATGATTCCATCCGCAGCTTCGCCGCGGGTTCCCTGACGAACCGCCTGACCATCGAGGTCACCTGGCGCAACGGGACCCGGACCACGGTGTCGGGCGTCGAACCCAACCGGATCTGCGAGATCCGCGAGGCCGACGCGCAACCCGTCCCTGTCCCGTTGGTTCCGGAGGGCTACACCAACACGTGGTTCGTCGAGGTGAGCTCCCGGATCGGCCATCGCCACGTCCAGCCGGAGTTCGACGACTTCTCGCGACAGCCCCTGCTCCCGAATCGGCTGGGTCAGCTGGGCCCTGGACTGGCTTGGTTCGATGTCGATGCCGATGCACATGAGGACCTGATCGTTGGCACCGGTGCGGGTGGATCGATCCGGTGGTTCCGGTCGGACGGCCGGGGCGGGTTCGAGCCGGGTGCGGCAATGCCGGGGCTTGGCGGCATGGTCCAGGACACCCGCACGATCCTCGGATGGACGCCGCCGTCGGGTCCCGCCGAGCTTCTGGTGGGGCTGGCGAACTACGCGGGCGGTCCGGGCACCGGGGTCTCGGTCCGTGGGGTGGATCTGAAGTCCGGCGCGGCCTCGACGGTGTTGGGCGCGACGCCGGCCAGCACCGGGCCCTTGGCGTTGGCCGACTGGGACGGTGCGGGTGGGTTCCGGTTGTTCGTGGGCGGACGTGTGATTGGCGGACGGTATCCCGAACCCGCGGATTCCCGGATGTTGCGGTGGACCGCGGGACGGTGGGAGACCGATGCGACGAACTCGGCGGTGCTGAAGGGGCTCGGACTGGCCACCGGTGCGGTCTTCAGCGACCTGGATGGCGATGGGTTTCCGGACCTCGTGGTCGCCTGCGAGTGGGGTCCGGTCCGGGTGTTCCGGAATGACCACGGGTTGCTCCGGGACATGACGGCGGCCTGGGGACTGGAGGCGTCTCGTGGGTGGTGGACCGGGGTCACGACGGGGGATTTCGACGGTGACGGACGGCTCGACATCGTGGCCGGGAACTGGGGGAGGAACACCCGGTATCAGGCGTTCCGGGAGCGACCGTTGCGGCTCCATCATGGGACGTTCTCGGGCGGACCGGGTGTCGATGTCCTGGAATCGCATTGGGATCCACAGCTCCAACGGGAGGTTCCGGACCGGCAGCTGAACGCCCTGGCCAAGGGAATGCCGTTCCTCCGGGAGCGCTTCGCCACCCATCGCGCCTTCAGCCAGGCCAGCGTGGAGGATCTGCTGGGGTCGAGGACCAACGCTGCATCCATCGTGGAGGCCAATTGGCTCGAGTCGACCGTGTTCCTCAATCGTGGCGGACGCTTCGAGGCGGTGGCGCTGCCCATCGAGGCCCAGATGTCGGCGGCGTTCGGTGTCTGCGTGGGGGATGCCGACGGCGATGGCGTGGAGGATCTGTTCCTGTCGCAGAACTTCTTCGGGGCGCAGCCGGAAAGCCCGCGGCTGGATGGGGGGCGGGGTCTGTGGCTGCGCGGGGACGGTCGGGGAGGCTTCCGTGCGGTGGAGGGACAGGTCAGCGGCATCCGCATTCCGGGCGAGCAGCGGGGGGCAGCGTTGGCTGATTTCGATGAGGACGGACGTGTCGACCTCGCGGTCGCCCAGAATGGCGGGCCCACGATGCTGTTCCGCAACCAGGGAGCCCGTCCGGGTGTCCGGGTGCGGCTGGAGGGCCCTCCGTCGAATCGTGGCGGGATCGGCGCCCAGGTGGCGCTCGTGTATCCCGACGGACGGGGCCCCGTCCGGGAGGTTCACGCGGGATCGGGATACTGGTCGGAGGACGCCCTGACGCTGGTCCTGGGCACCCGTGCGATGCCGAGGTCGGTCTGGGTCCGCTGGCCCGGTGGGCACGTTACGGAAACGCCGCTCGAACCCGGTGCCGGATCCACGACCGTGCGGGTGTCACGCTGAGCGGGGAGAGGGACTCACGCGGAGGCACGGAGACGCGGAGGAAAGGCGGGGGATTTTTTTGGGAGTTGTTCTTTCATGCGGTGGTCGTGGTTTGGGCGCTGTGGCCTTGATATTCTTTGGAGGCAGCCGACGGAAATCAGGACGTCCACGGGTCCACACGGAGGTTCCCCTCCCTTGAAGGTCCGGAAACGCGCGAAGCCTTTTCCTCCGTGTCTCCGAGTCCCCGTGTGAGTTCCCATTCCCGCCTGTCTGCAGCATTGCCTCGGACCTGCCGCTGCCTAGGCTCACATCAAGGCCCGACACGCATGAGCACCGAATCCCAGATCACCGCGTTTCGCGACACCTTCGTGCGGCTCCGGCAGTCCATCGGACGGGTCCTGGTGGGGCAGGAGGAGATCGTCGACGGCGTGCTGACCGCGATCTTCTCGGGCGGGCATGTGCTGCTGGAGGGCGTCCCGGGTCTCGGAAAGACCCTTCTCGTGCGGACTCTGTCCGACGCACTGGATCTCGGATTCAGCCGGGTCCAGTTCACGCCTGACCTCATGCCGGCCGACATCCTCGGTACCCACCTTGTGATGGAGAATGCAGACGGGCGTCGGCGGTTCGAATTCCAGAAGGGTCCCGTCTTCGCGCACCTCCTGCTGGCCGACGAGATCAACCGGGCCACGCCCAAGACGCAGTCGGCGCTGCTCGAGGCCATGCAGGAGGGACAGGTCACCGCCGGCGGTGAGGTCCGTCCGCTGCCGCGGCCGTTCTTCGTGCTCGCGACCCAGAATCCGATCGACCAGGAGGGCACCTATCCGCTGCCGGAGGCCCAGCTGGACCGGTTCTTCTTCAAGCTGCTGGTCCGGTATCCCTCCCGGGACGAGCTCACCGAGATCCTGAACCGCACCACGGAGGGATCGTCCGCGACCGCGGAACGAGTGCTCGATCGCGATACCCTGATGTCGCTCCAGGCCCTCGTCCGAGGCGTACCGATCGCCTCGCACGTCAAGGACTACGCCGTGCGCCTCGTGTTGGCCACCCATCCGGGGACTCCCACGGCGGCGGCCATCGCCACCCAGTATCTCCGGTTCGGGAGCAGCCCCCGAGGGGCGCAGGTCCTGGTGCTGGCGGCTAAGGTGCGCGCCCTCACCGAAGGACGGTTCAACGTCGGGTTCGACGACATCGCCGCGGTGGCGCCCGCCGCGCTGCGACATCGGCTCATCACCAACTTCGAGGCCGAGGCCGAGGGCATGGACCCCGACCGCATCCTCGCCCGGATCCTTCCGGAGGTGCCCCGCGACGTCGCGGTGGCGCTCTGAGGTCCAGTCCCGAAACCGCATGGCCACCCGGAACACTGTGGGTACACGACGGAAGGCATCACGGCAGGTCGATCCGGTCGCGGCACCGGAGGTCCGGTTGGTGATCTCCAACCGGCAGCGGGATCGGAGGGTCGACGCCCGCGCGCTGCGGTGTCTCGTGCAGCAGGTCCAGGCCGAGGCGGGACAGGCGGCGGAACTCGGACTCCACCTGGTGAGCGCCCGTCGTTCGGCGGAGTTGAACCAGCAGTTCCTCGGACACGAGGGTCCGACCGACATCATCACCTTCGACCAGGGCAGCACCTGGGACCGGGTCTGCGGGGAGCTCTTCATCTGCGTGGCGGAAGCGATCCGGCAGGCGCGGGAATTCGGCACGACCTGGGACCGGGAGGTCCGTCGCTATGTGATCCATGGCCTCCTCCACCTGCGGGGATTCGACGACCTCGAGCCGGGGGCGCGTCGGCTCATGAAGCGGGAGGAGAACCGGCTGGTGAAGCGGTTCGGCTGATCGGGACGGACCATGGGCGCCGCACCGCTGGAACAGGCCGAGGGGGTGATTGTGCGGATCCACCCGTTTTCCGACACCAGCCTCATCCTGCACTGGATCACGGCGGAACATGGGCGGTTCGGCACCCTCGCCAAGGGCATCCGAAAACCAAAGTCAGGCCATGCCGCACCCGTGGACCTGTTGTTCGCCGGCACCCTCGGCTTTGTGCGGTCGACCCGATCCCATCTCCACACGTTCCGGGAATTCGTCCCGGTCGAACGTCACGAGCGCCTCCGCACCGACTACACCAAGCTCGTCCAGGTCGCCTATGCGGTCGCGTTGCTGGAGCGGGCGACCGAGGAGGACACGCCGATTCCGGAGTTCCATGCGCTGTTCCGGTCATGGCTCACGGCCTTGGAGACCCAACCCCACCAGCCCCGCATGGTGCTCGCCTTCGAAGCCCGGTTGCTGGTCGAGATGGGACTCGACCCCCGTGGAGCGGAATCGGTGGAACGAACCGGAGCGGGCGAGGTGTTGGACCCGCTGATCGACGCGGATTGGTCAGAACTTCCCGGTCTCGCCCCCTCTTCCGCGGCCGTACGAAACCTGGTCACGATCCTCCAGAGGCAGCTCGTGGAGGCCCTGGGCACCGTCCCGAAATCCCGGTCTGAGGCGCTTGCGTCCGGGTCGCCCCACCGAGCCGGCTCCTGATCCCGAGCCTGTGGCCGGATCCGTCCGAGGCTCACTGCGGAACCGTCAGCTCGAACTCGAGCCGGGTTTTGGTGCCACGCTGCTCGTCGATGATCTCCATGTCCTTGAGGCGCCAGGAGCCATCGACCTTCTTGAACGAGCCGACGCTGAACTGCTTGAGGAGCTCCCCGCGGGCGTCGTAGGCATCGGCCTGGATCAGGCCCCGGAACTCGAGGTCGATCCAGGACACCACCCGTGAGTAGGGCGTGCCAGTGGGGTTGCGGCTTTCCAGGACCCGGCAGGAACGCCCCTTCACCATGTGGGGGTTGTCTTTCGGAGCGGGGATCAGTCGTTGCTGGGGCCAGTGGAGGAACTCGAGGCCCAGATCGGCGAAACTGAAGTCGGACCCGGCGAAGGACCGTCCGGAGCCGGTCGCGGCGATCGGGGAGGCCGCGGTGCCCGGGACCCCCTCGAAACAGTATTCCGGTGCCGCGTCGACGCGATGCACGATCTCCAGGGTCTCACCGGTGGCGGTGTCCGCGGATCCGGTCCGATATCGGGTCGACCACCGGTCGGTGCCCGCCGTGGGGGCGAGGGTTTCGATGACGACGGGCACGCGGTGGCGTTTTCCGGCGGCGTTGCGGATCTCAAGGGTAGCCCGGTTGGTGGTGGTCGAGGCCGGCTGGAGCGACCGCACCTCCCGGGCGAGGGTCTGTCCGTCGGCCTGCTCCCGGGGACCTGGTGCGGCATCCGCAGCGGGGCTGTCGGTCCGGGTCAGGACAAGAAAAAGGCCTGTGATCAGGATCGTGAGGAGGCGGTGGGGTCGGTTCATCGGTGGGGTGTCTTCAGCACGATCTGGGGACGTTCTCCGCGGCGTCCGGTGACGACGAGTCCGACCGGGTTGGTGGTGGACCCGCAGCCGCAGCCGGTGGACTTCCGGAAGTCGAGTCGGCGCGGACGCAACAGCCGCCACGCCATGAGGGCCACCGTGACCCCGACGACGCCCAGAGCTGCGATCTGCTGCCACTCCACGGGTGAAGCCTAGTGGGTTGGCGTGGGGAAGGGCAAAGGGGAGTTGAGGGAGTTGCGGGTCGGGGCTCTTCAACCTTGCCCCGGACGCCGCCCGGTCGAATAACTCGCGGGTGCGGTTCCGACCCCAACTCCTCGTCCTGATGCTGCTCGCATCCGGGTGTCGAAACCTGCCGCCACCGGAACCGGTCAAACCGGTCGTCAAACCCGCACCGCTCCGCCTCTTGCGTCCCCTCGATGGACGGGTCGGCCAGGTTCTCACGGTCAATCCGCGGCTGCGATTCGTGGTCCTCGACTACTCCCTCACGAGTCTACCCGTGTTGGGTGATGAGCTCGATCTGTGGCGTGGGCCGTCGATCGTGGGGCGGCTGAAGGTGTCGGGACCGATCCTCAACACCACCGCGGTGGCCGACATCGTCTCGGGTGAGCCCCAGGTGGCCGACCTGGCCCGTCCGGTCCTGGAAAAGGCCGCGGAGGCCGCCCTTGCACCCAGGGCGGAAGGCGACGTCAGGCCGGGGGCGACGACGACGGCGTCTCCGACGGGACCCTGAGAAACGCGAGCGGGATTGAGACCAGGACGAGGAGCGGGTCGACCAGGTACCACCAGAGGTTGCGAGAGTCCCTCAGGCCTGAAGCGCCCCCCCACAGGCTCTCCAGAAGCCAGACACACAGTGCGGCTGTCAGGATCCATCCGGTCCGGGATCCTTGGCGCAGGAGATGCAGGGTCCAGCCGGCCACCAGCCATACGAGGAGGGGAGAATTCCATCCCAAGGCGTAGGGATCCCAGGAACCCCAGCCCAGGGCTGCCGGATAGAGCACGAGTCCGAGCACCAGCCCCACCCGGCCCAGATCCCGCAGGTCCTGCCGTCCAAGGAAGCCTCTCTCCCCGAAGGCGACTTTCGTGGCATTCGCCATCAGGACGAGGAAGGGAACGCTGAAGCCGGCGGTGGCACCCGCGACCCAGCTGCCCATCGAGACTCCGTTCCAGGGAATCCACACGACGATGGCCGCGATGGGGATGAGCGCCGTGGGACTCGGACCGGGACGTCCCCGCAGGAGGCGACGGTACCCCAGGGCGAGCACGGAGCCGACGACCATGATGGCGACCCAGATCGCCGAGCGGGAGGAGGTCAGCAGGATGCCGTTCATGGGGTTGCCCCGGTTGCCGGGGTCGCGGCGTCCAGCCACGCGGTGTTGAAGGAGACAATGCGGATCGCCTTGCGTTTCCAGGTGTAGGCCAGGTGGACCATTCCGTCGCGGGATCGCAGGAGGAACGGATAGGAGAACTCCGCCCCGGCCTCGTTTTCGAGGAAGGGGCCCCGTGTCCAGATCCTGCCGGCGTCGGATGACACCGCCAGCCGCAGGTTGGCGCGTCCATCCGGCGTGTCGTTGAATGCCAGCAGCAGGCGTCCGTCCGCCAGGCGCACCGCATCGATCCCGGAATCCGAGTTGGGGAGTCCGGTCGGTTCGGGCGGGCTCCAGGACAGACCGCCGTCCGCGGTGCGGGACAGGTACAGATCCCGTTGACCGCTGGCGGTCCGACACAGCATCACGGCCTGGGTGGGATCCAGGGCCACGAGGCTCGGCTGGAAGGCGGTGCGTCCGCCGAAGACCCGGGTCTTCCGGGCCGACACCGACCCGGGAGCGCCCTCGAGCCACAGCAGTTCGGGGAACTTCCCGAAGAGTTCGTGGTAGATCGGCACCACCCAGCCGCCGCCCTCGAGCGGGGTGGGACCGTTCTTCACCAGCTCGCTGATGTTGAAGAAGGGGCTTAGCACGAGACGCTGGCTCGGGGTCCAGGTCCGCCCGCCGTCCGTGGACTCCTTGAGGCACAGCGAGCTGCCCGACCAGCCGCCGACCGTGATGGTCACGAACAGCAGGGACATCCGACCGGTGTCATCGGCGAAGAGTACCGCGTTGCCGACCTTGCGGACGTAGTGGCCGAGCTCCCGGCTGGCCCTCGCGGCGGTGACCAGGTCGGCGGGCTCGGTCCAGCGGTCGCCCGTGCCGGTGGCAAACCAGATGGCAACATCCTTGGCGCCTTCCCGGGTGCCGCCGTACCAGACCGCGGCGAGGGTTCCCGGGGAGGGTTCACAGATCGAGGCCACGTGGACGCTCGCCACGGAGGATCCCAGGGTTTCCACCCGATGCCGCGGCGTCGACGGGGGTGTCCCGGCCTGGGACGTCTCCGGGGGCGACACCCGGAACCGGGGGGCGGAGCGGGATTCCGGGCGCGATGTGGACCGGTAGGTGGCGATCCCCACGACCAGCAGGAGGGCGAGGGCTCCGAGGCGTCGACGGGATTCCGGACCCAAGAGCCTCATGGTGAGGCCTTTCGGACCACATCGAGGCCGATCAGGTCGGACTTCAACCCCTCCAGCGAGCGATCGCGGAAGGCACGGTGCCAGTCCTCGGCGGTGGCGTCGGGCCGGGCGAACCGGATCCAGACCCGCCGGGAATAGAACGTCTTGAACCGGGTCAGCTCCTGGACCTGAATTCCGGCCTGGGCCATCTGGGAACGGAACGGATCCAGCACCGACTCATCGACGAAGACCACCGACGGGGTCTCCGGCGGGAGGGTGTCGGCCCGGAACTTCTGCACGCTTCGACCGAGTCTTGGAGAGAGCATGGCGGGTTGGGCTCGGTCGTAGACGAAGACGGGGCGGTTCCCGATCTGGGCCGGAATGGAATCGGGGAGATGGTTCAATCCGAGGAGCGGATAGAGGCCGCCCATGACGACGGCCAGGACGATTCCGGTGAGCGCGACGGAACGGGTCGGATGGGTGCCACGCCAGGCGGTGACGAGCGACGCGGCGGCCAGCAGCCAGACCACGACGGGTAGGAGGCCTCCGAGTTGGAACCACAGGAAGAATGCCCCGGCGAGGATGCTCGCCAGGCTGAAGACCACGGCGGCGAAGAGCAGGGTCCAGCGCTGCGTACGCCCGCCGGGCTCCAACCACTCGGCGGCCAGGACGGCCTCGATCGGGACCACCGCCAGCATGTAGCGCTCGAAGGTGGTCATGAGGAAGAAGGGCACGATCGAGAGCCCGAGGGCTGTGACCAGCCATCGGCGCGCCGCCACCGGACCGAGATCCCGGACCCGGAACGCCTGGACCGCGGCGACGAGGACCATCGGGGTCCAGGGCGCGATGAGGCCGAGTGCCCCTCCCAGGGCCGACAGCGGAGACATCCCATGCCAGCGGCCAAAGTCCCGGGCCGCCAGCTCCTCGCCGAGGATCTGGGCGAACCGATCCCCCCAGAGCTGCTTCATGGCGAGCGGCCAGGGGACCGTGATCAGGGCGACGACCCCGGCGGCCACGCACCAGTGCACGCCTTGTTTCCGGAGGCGTGGCAGGGCCCCGAGACAGAGCAGGGCCGCGACGGCCGCGGTCCCGAAAAAGAAGAACCCGATCGGCCCCTTGGTGAGGAACGAGAGACCGAGGCAGGTCCCCGATGCGACCGCGTCGCGCAGCGTCGCGGTCCGAAGCCACCGCAGACCGAAGAGCAGGCTGAGGGACACGAAGAACGCGAGCGGGAGGTCCAGCATCGCCTGCCGCGCCTGTGCGGCGACGCCAACGCAGCTGGCCGTGATGAGCCCGGCCAGAAGTCCGTTCGACCGGAACAGCTCCCGGCTCGTCAGGCATGACACCACCGAAAGTCCGACACCCGCCAGGACGCCCCAGATCCGGGCGGCCACCAGACCCACGCCGAACACCTTGTAGTTCACCAACACCAGCCAATACATCAGCGGCGGTTTCCGGAGCCGGGGCTGGTTGTCGAGCCACGGGGTCAGCCAATGCCCGTGCTCCAGCATCTCCATCGGCGTCCGCAGCGAGAGCGTGTATTCGTCGGACCCCGTCACGGAGGAGTCGGACCAGATCGACGGCAGGAGCACCAGGACGCTGAACAAGGCCACCCACCATTGGGTCCAGCGGGCGTCCGGGACGCGGATACCGGTCGTGGCGCTGACGGGGGTGACGGGGCGATGGGATGCGGAGGTCATCCGAGAAATGGTGGCTCTGGAGGTCGTGACGACCCTGGAATCGTCTCCCGCGGAGGTCGCGGATCGCGAGAAAATTTCCGGGTGACCGGGATACCATCCCCGACATCGACCCCGGCGGAGATTGTGGTCGTCGCCCCACCGCGTCGCCGCTACCTTCGGAAGGTCCCCACGATGCGCCGTCGACCGTCCCCAGCAGGCCGTCCTGCGTCCCTCCTGCTCGCCCTCGGACTCCTCGTCGGGTCCGCGATCCATGCCGACAGCTCCTCCCGGAGCCCGAGGACCGTCGCGGTCCTGACCACGGAGTACCGCCACAATTCCCATGCCGACGTCATTGCGAGCCGGCTGGTGCTGACGGACCGCCTCGATGGCACCGGCAAGGAGTCGCCATTGAAGATGGTCTCGGTCTACACCGACCAGCGGCCGCAGAACGACATCAGTCACCTGTTGGCGGCGTCGCATCGGTTCCGCATCGCGACCAACATCACCGACGCCCTCACGCTCGGGACCGGTGCGCTGGCGGTGGATGGGGTTCTGCTGATCGCGGAGCACGGGAACTACCCGAAGTCGCCGACCGGCAACACCCAGTACCCGAAGCGACGCTTCTGGGATGAGACGCTCTCGGTCTTCAGGAAGAGCGGCCGGGTCGTTCCGGTGTTCGTCGACAAGCACCTTGCCGACACCTGGGGCGACGCGAAGCACCTCTACGACACCGCTCGGGAGCTCGGCATTCCGCTCATGGCGGGATCGTCGGTCCCGGGATCCTGGCGCCGTCCTCCACGGGCCTCCGTGCCGGGCGAACCGCTCGAGGAGGTGGTGATCCTGACCTACGGGTCGACCGACCACTACGGGTTTCACGCGCTCGAGTGTCTGCAGTCGGTGGTGGAGGGACGTCGGGGTGGGGAGACAGGTGTCCGGACCGTGCGCATGACGAAGGGCGATGCGGTGTGGACGGCGCTGGGGGAACGCCGGGTGGATCCGGACCTCCTCGCCGCCGCCCTTGAACGGCTGGCCGAGGGTCCGCTTCCGGTGTCGGCGCTCCGGGAGAAGGTGGGGAAGCCCATCCTGTGGGAGATCGAGTACGTCGATGGTCTCCGGGCCCGGGTGCTGGAGCTGAACGGGGCGATCCAGGGCTGGTCGGGCGCGTGGCGTCGACCGTCCGACGGCACCGTGGTGTCGACGCAGTTCTGGACCCAGGAGGCCAGGCCGGCGGCTCACTTCACGCTCCTGTTGAACGGCATCGAGTCGATGGTGCTCACCGGGAAGCCAGCCTGGCCGGTGGAGCGGACCCTGATGTCGAGCGGCCTCCTCGATGCCCTGTTGCAGTCCGGCCTGCGGTCGGGACAGACACTGCCAACGCCATGGTTGGCGTGGGACTACTCGACCCCGTGGCGCTGGCAGGAACCCCCGCCGCCGCCGCCGGGTCGTCCATGGGGGGAGCAGTAGGAAGCGGTTGAGAGTTGAGGGTTGAGAGTTGAGAGACCGATGGGCGTCATCGCGGGATGCCATTGACGGTCTGGTCCAATCATACCCTGCGTCCCGAAGCGGATGCCCTGTTCCGCAAGTCCCTCGAAGACCTGGACTGCCGGCTGATCCAGTCGACCCGCTCCTCGAAGTCCGTCCTCACCCTAGGCGCATCCGACCCCACGCTCGCCGAGGCGGAGGTCGCCTACGGTCAGCCGGCTCCAGCGGATGTCATCGCGACCCCGGGCCTACGCTGGGTGTCGCTCTCGACCGCTGGGTACACCCGCTATGACACCTCCGAGTTCGGGAGGGCGATGCGGGCCCGGGGAACCCTCGTCACCAACGCCTCCAGGGTGTTCGCGAACCCGTGTGCCGAGCATGCCCTCGCCATGATGATGGCGTTCACCCGACAGATCCCCTCGAACGTGCTCAACGGCGCCGGTTCCCGGGAGTGGCGCTACCTCGAAGGGCGGTATTCGATCGAGCTCCTCACCGGCAGCACCGTGATGATCCTGGGGTACGGGGCGATTGGTCGACGTCTGACCGAACTCCTCGCACCGTTCCGATGTCGCGTGGTGGGCGTCCGTCGCACGCCGGTCCCGGAACCCGGCTTGGAGGTCGTGTCGTTCGAGGAGGCGTTGGCCCGGGTTCCGGAGGCCCATCACGTGGTCAACTGTCTCCCCGAGGCCGACTTCACCCGACACTGGTGCGGGGCCGGCTTCTTCAGCCGGATGGCGTATGGGTCCTATTTCGTCAACGTGGGCCGCGGGACCACCGTCGACCAGGAGGCCCTCGCCGCAGCGCTGTCCTCGGGGCATCTCGGAGGGGCGTTCCTCGACACACTCGATCCCGAGCCGCTGCCACCGGATCATTTCCTGTGGCGAACCCCGCGATGCCACATCACGCCGCACCTGGCGGGCGGGCATCGCGGTCAGGACGAGAGCCTCGTGAACCACTTCGTCGGCAACCTCCGTCGTTTCCTCACTGGCGAACCGCTTGTGGACCGGATCCTGGATCGGGAAGGGTAGGTCCGAGGGCAACGAGCTCCGCGCGGATGGGAAACTGACTCACACAGAGACGCGGGGACACGAAGGAAAGACGAGGGCTTCGACGGGTGGGTGATGCAGTGCCCTGCATCACTGGGTGCGGGAGCACCCACGCTGCGAGGTGTGGGATCGAGCTGGGGGGAAGCGGGTGGGCGTGAGGTCCGAGGTGTTGGGAGGCTCTGGAGTCTTTGGGTGCGGGTGGGTCCTGGGGGGGTGGCCGCTGGGGCGCGGCCAGGTTCTGCAGGGCACTGCAGAACCCACCGGTGCAGGACCTCCGGTCCTCAGCGTCTCGGAGGTTCACCCACCAGCGGCTGGGTGCTCCTCAGGTAGGCGAAGAGGTCCCGGACCTCCTGGTCCTTGAAGCCATCCAAAAGTCCCTCCGGCATCAGTGAGGCCGCCGGACGATCCTGCTCCAGGACCTCCGCGACCGGCACCGCGACGGTCTGGTTGTCCAGGGTGCGCAGCACCAGCGTCTGGTCGTCCCTCTCCGCAAGGAATCCCGAGAGAAGTCGACCATCGCGGGTCTCCAGGTGGATCTGTTCGTAGCCCTCCCGGATCTCTGCCCCGGGGTTCACGATCGACAGCAGCATCGAGTCGAGGTCCGACCGGTCATACACCGTCAGATCGGGCCCGACCTGTCCGCCCTGACCGAAGAGCCGGTGGCAGCCGGCACAGGTGTTCTGGAACAGGGTGCGTCCGTTGTAGGGATCCCCGGAGCCGGTCCGGACGATGTCGGCCCGTTTCCGGATCAGCGCCTCCATCTCCCGCGTCGTCGGTGTCCGGGTCTCCGGCCACAACGCGGCGACCCTGGCCCGGAGCTCCGGGTCTGCGTGCTGACGCAACCGTCGGACGGTTCCAAGGGAGATCGACTCGGCCTTCACCTGCGACGGCGCAGCGCCAGCGGGGCGGGGCTGGAGGGTGTCGACCAGGGCCCGGCTCCAGGAGACCCGGCTCGACAGCACCGTCTGGGCGGTGGCCCGGGCCGCGGGGCCGAGCGCGGGCCAGGCACCGAGGATGATCCCGGCGATGGCGGGATCCTCGTGCGGCTGCAGCGCCATCAGCGCCGCCTGGCGCAGGGCGTCATCCTTGGCGGCGCCACGATACGCCTGTGCCAAGGCCGGGATGGCGCCTGGGACCGGCACCTCGCTGAGCACCCCCAGGAACTCGAGCCGCTCCGGGCGGGGCGCTGATTCGTCGGCCACCGTCGCCAAGGCGCGTCGGATCGCCGCCGGGTCCCCACGGCGCACCGCGAAGGCGGGTGAGCCCACCCCGTGGCGGGACATGGCCTGGACCAGATCATCCGGCAGGCCTGCCAGCGGACGTCCCTTGAAGGCGGCCTCGAAGCCCTGCATGAGGCGGCGGCTCGACTCGACCGTCGGGGAGTTCCGGAAGAGGGCGGCGCAGAGCAGGAGTTCCCGACGCGACCCCGACTGGGCCCAACGTCGGGCCGAACGGTCGAGCAGGTGGCGCTGGACCATGGGACGGTTCCAGAACGCCGGTTCGGAATACAGGCGCAGCACCGTCTCGGGGTCCGAGGTGCAGAGCATCTCAAGGGCCCACCAGAGGAGCAGGGGTTGGCGGTTGTCGTCGACATCCTCGTCCCGGCCACACAGCGCACGGAGGATCTCCGCCGCGTCGGCGGCGGGCAGGCGACGCGCCGTGCAGGCCAGCTGGTTGCGCACCTCCAGATCCGGATCCTCGGCCGCGAGGGTGGCAAGGCGACGAACCAGCGCCGGGGACGCGGAGCGGGCGTCGCCGAGACGACGGACGGTCCAGAGTCGGACCTGTGGTTCGGGATGGGACATCCCTCGCAGCGCCTCGGCCTCCGTGACGTCCCCCTCGAGTGCGAGGGCCCAGAGGAGATCCACGGCCCGTGGACCCCGGGCTGCCGCAAGGGCCTTGGAGAGGTCCGGAATCCGGGACGGATCCGGCCGGTCGGCGATCAATCGAAGCGCGGTCTGGCGCACCCATCGGTTGGTGTGTTCCAGACGCCGGATCAGGTCGGCGTGCGACAGCATGGCGAGGGTCTCGGGGCGGACCCGGGGACCCGCCTTGGACCGCATCCGGTAGATGCGTCCGTTGGCGGTGTCGATCTGGCCCTCGTGGTTCCGGTAGTGGTTCACCTGCCGGTCGTACCAGTCGCAGACATAGACCGCGCCGTCGGGTCCCACCTTGATGTCGACCGGTCGGAACCAGCGGTCGTCACCGACGATCGGTCGCGCCACGTCGAGGGTCTTGAACGACGAGCGGTCGGTGAGGACATCGCTTTTGACAAGGCGGCCCTGCAGGGGTTCGACCCCGAGGAGGCGGCCGGTGTAGCGCGCTGGCAGGGCGCCGTGGTCGTAGATCACGAAGTTGTGGGTGAACCGGGGCTCGCTGGCCATCGGCATCGCGGGGAAGTAACCGAACGCGTAAGGGTTCGACAGAGGGCCATGCTTCTCGAATCCCTTCTGGAGGTAGGCGCCCTGCTGGTAGTGGAATCCTCGGGTGTCGCCCCCGTTGTGGCCCGAGAAGATGCGTCCGGCGCTGTCGATCTCGCATCCGAACGCATTGCCGCCCCCCTCCGAGAAGACTTCGTAGACCCGACGCCCGGGATGGTAGCGCCAGATGTTCTGCCCCTGGGAATACAGCGGCTTGGCGTTCAGCGGCGTCCCGTCCGGTCCGTGCACCTGGATGTTGGCGGTCACGGTGCTGCCCTGGGCCCCGTAGAGCCAGCCATCGGGCCCCCAGCGCAGGGAATTGGCGACGCTGTGGGTGTCCTCCAGCCCGAAGCCCGAGAGGCGGACCTCGGGATCGGCATCCGGGACATCATCCCCGTTGGCGTCGGGGTAGAACAGGAGGTAGGGCGGATTGAGCACCCAGACGCCCCCGCGTCCGCGCTCGACCGAGGTGGCGATGTTGAGGCCGTCGACAAACACCTTGTGGCGCTCGAAGGAGCCATCGCCGTCCGCATCCTCGTGGATGCTGATCCGGTCGGCTCCGCGGACATGGTGTGGCGGCGGGCGCGGCACGGAGTCGTAGACCGCCCGCCAGACGCTGTCGCGGCTCACAAGGGTCAGTCCCGCGGGGGCGGGATACTGGCGGTATTCCACGACCCACATGCAGCCGCGCTCGTCGAAGTTCAGGAACACCGGCTGCGAGATCTCGGGCTCGGAGAGGACCTGTTCCCAGACGAGATCCTCGGCGACCTGAAACCGTCGGGCCGCTTCCGCAGGTGGCAGGGGTGTATCGGCCGTCTCCTGCGGACGGTCGGCCGTTGCGGCTGCCGGGGGTGTTGGTGCGGCGGGCACTGCCGGTGGGGCCGGTTGTCTTGGGGTGGGCCCGGACCCGGAAGGCTTGGGGCTGGGCGCCGGGATCTGCACCGAAGGCGGGATGGGATCCTGGAGGCACCACAGGATGCCGTTGAGGAGGAGGTGTCGGAACGAGGGGCTCCCGAAGTCGTCGGGATTGCCCAGCGAGGTGTAGAACGCGCGACGGTTGTGGGCGGTGAAGGTCCAGGCCACCGGCTCGATCTCCGTGCGTCCCTCGACCTGCCCGCGCAGCAGCGGGGTGAGGTCCGGGGAACGGTCGACAATCCGGTACAGGTGGGAGGTGACGCGGGTGGGCGTCGTGGTGACCCCGGTCAGCAACGGGTTTCCGGCGGCCTCCGGGACGCCCTCGATGAGGGTGTGCGGTGCTGTCGGGGGTTTGTTGTTGTAGTGGCCGCTGTAGCGGGCCCCGAAGGCCTCGACATCGAAGGTGGGCCAGGTGCCCGTCTCGGATCCGTTCGCCTGCGTGTCGAAGGCATGGCTGGCGGTGCGGAGGCCCACGATGGGTTTCCCGGCGGCGAGGTGCGCCTTCAGGAGTGCCACCAATTCCCTGGGCGGGGCGCGTCGACGGACGCTGACCACGACGAGGTCGGCCTCGCGCAGGGCGGTGACGTTGGTGAAGCCCGAGTCGCCTTCCTTCGGGGAGGCCTGGACGAGCGAGATCTCGTAGCCGCGCGCTGCGAGCTTGGATTCGGCGAACTCCGGGAGGGTCTCCCACGTCCGGTACTCGTTCTCCCCGATCACGAGCGCGATGCGCTTCCGGACGTCGTCGCGGAACCGGAAGGGTTGGCCGCCGATCAGGTCGGCGCTCGTGATCGACGGACACCAGTGGCGCTCGATGTGCTCCACCACGAGTTCCGTGCCCCGGAAGTGCGAGACATACGGTGCCTTCCTGTGGTTGTACATGGAGTCGGTCAGGTCTCGGACCAGCACCACGTTCTGCCCCTGCTGGACCATCTGCCGGATGGCGAAGGGCCGGCCAAGGACGCACATGTTGATGTGCACCCCCATGACGATGACGTTGGTGATGCCCCTCTGGCGCATCAGGTGGAAGGCCTCGGCGGAATCGGTGATGGCATCGCTATCGCGGATCTCGAGCGCCGGGTGCTGCCGGGTCCAGGCCCGGAAGCTGGGACAGTCCGGACAGCCGTCACACCCGCCATCGGAGTCGTCGATCGGCAGCGGCGGCTCGTGGGCGGCGTCGATGGAGCACCAGGACTGGAGCGGGACGCGGGTCTCGACCTTCGGTGCCGCCTGCGCAAGGCGACGTCCGGGATGGTCCTTGTAGAAGTCAAGGGTGTCGCTTGGGCAGTGAATGATGAGGGCACCCCGGTCCCGGGCCGCCTTGAGGACCTCGTTCATCCGCGGGGCCATCTCGCCCACGCGGTCGGTGGCGTCGGGACAGTGGTGCTGGTCCCACATGTCGCAGACCACCACGGCGGTCCGTGCCGGGTCCCAGTTCAGGAGGCGTTCCCCGGGGGTATTCGAGCGGGGCGGGGTGTTGGTGCCGGTGCGGACCCGTGCGTGGAGGGTCCAGGGCTCGGCGGCAACCAGGTCGAGAGCGACCCCGAGCAGGACGAGCCGGATCAGGGCGCGGAGGACAAGGTGAATCACGTTTGAAAACTAGGCGCGGTCCGCGAGGGTCGTCGATGCAAACCTTGTCCGGAGTGGCCCGCAGAGCAGGGGACGTGGGCTCACGCAGAGCCGCGGGGCCGCAGAGGAGGGACAACAGGGACGACGGGGACGACGGCCTCAGGTCGTTCCCTCGCCCCAGACCACGGGACGGCCCGCGAGAAACTCGAGGAACGGAGCCTCGGGTTCGCTCCGGAACTCCCTTTCCTCGTCGCCCCATGGGAGCCAGAGCCGGACCGCATGCAGACCCTGCTGGGGCAGGATCAGCCGCTGCCGCTGCGCCTCGGTCAGGCGCCGCTTCACAAAGTCGAGATAGAACCCCTCGTCCAGCCCATACAGCTTGTCCCCTACCAGCGGGTGTCCGATCGCGCCCATGTGGATGCGGATCTGATGCTTCCGGCCGGTGTCGAGGTGGATCCGCAAGAGGGAGAAGACGCCCTCGGCGCGCTCGAAACGCCGGACGCACCACCAGCGGGTCCGGGCGGGATGGCCATCCGGACGCGGCGTGTCGCGGATGGCGATGATGCTGGCCTCGTCCTTGCCGAGGGGGAGGTCGACGAGCCCCGAATCGGCCTCGACCGCGCCGTGCACCAGCGCGACGTACTCCTTGGTCACGAAGCCGGTCTGCCAGAGGCGACGGAGCTCGAGAGCCGCCTCCGGGTTCTTGGCGACCACCATGACGCCGCTGGTCTCACGGTCGAGCCGATGCACCAGCTGGGGTTCCGACTCGAGTCCCAGATATAGCCGCAGCCGGCTCACGAGGCTCGAGTACTCATCCCCCTTGGTCGGATGGCAGACGAGCCCTGCCGGCTTGTGCAGCACGAGGAGGTCGTCGTCTTCGAGAAGGACGGGGAAGAGGTTCAACTCTGGCTCAGGCGTTTGACCGGGGCGTCGAAGTACAGGTCGTGGGCCTCCTTCAGGATCGCGGGGATGCGCTCGGTGAAGGGGCTGTTGCGCAGGGCCTCGGCGAGGCGCAGGAAATCGAGCTTCGCGACGTTCTCGCCCGGGAACCAGTGCTCCGCCTGGCCCAGCATGTTGTAGCGGAACCTGGCCCAGTCGGTGAGCTCGAGCGCCTTGGCGAAGGTCCAGATCCGCAGGATCTCCACCAGGTTCACCTCGCCCGGGACATCGACGTATTCCGGCAGTCCGACCCACCAGCGTCGGCACCAGTCCGACCCCAGCACGGTGTCCATGTGCTCCCGCAGGCGTCGTTCGATGGGTCCCGCCACCTCCGCTGCGCGGTCGTAGTGCGGGAGGATCCCGAGGTGTTCGTCGAAGTCGGACGGCCGGGCCGCGCCGAGCGACAGGGTGTGGACCTCGGGCCGCGCGAGACAGTAGAGGTCGTTGAACTGCATCGGCGTGAGCGGGGCGCAGAGGGAGCGCATCCGGGGCAGCTCGAGGTAGAGTTTTCCGCCCTTGTCGTTCGGGCTGATGATGAACACCCCCATGTCGCGCTGGGCGGCCTCGGCAATGCACGGACGGTTCAGGTCGTTGACCAGGTACCAGTGGAGGTTGACGTAGTCGAACTCGTCGCTGCGGATCGTCCTCGAGATGATGTTGGGGGTCGCGTGGGTGCTGAATCCGACATGCCGGATCCGACCCTCGCGCTGCCATTGGCGGCAGAGCTCCATGCAGCCGCCGCGTCGGAGGGTCTGGTCCAGCAGCTCCTGGTTGTTGATCCCGTGGAGCGACAGCAGGTCCACGTGGTCGAGTTCCAGCAGGCGCATCGAAGTCTCGAACACCTCCTGGAACTCCTTCTGGGTGGCCTTGGGCGGGATCTTGGTCTGGATGATGAGCTTCTCCCGCGGGAACTGCTTGAGCACCGGCGCCAGCTGCATCTCCGAGGAGCCGTATCCGCGGGCGGTCTCGATGTGGTGGATGCCCAGTTCGACCGACCGGTGGATCGTGGCCTCGAGGTTGGCCTGCACCTCGGACTTCACTTCGCTCCAGGGGATGTCGGACCACGACTGCTGGTAGCGCATCCCTCCGCAGGAGAAGACGGGCATCTGGAGGTTGGTCCGACCGAAACGACGGTAGCGCATGGACCGGAGTCTGGCGGGGCGGACCCGGGGCTGTCGATCCGGGGTTGCCGGGGACCGCATTGGAATCAGCGGCGCTGCTCCCGCCAGTCGTCCACCGTCATGAGCCGGGCGGCCTTCCATCCGGCATGGCCGTCGAAGTGCATGAAGTTGGCTCCCGCCCCGTGGCGCTTGGCCGCGACCCGGCGCTCCCCGCTGAGCGTCCGGCCGGAGGCGCCGTAGGGGAGGTGGTTCGGGGACCAGACGTCGTTCAGGTCGTCGCTGCCGATGATGTTGGTGAGCGTGAACACGGGCCGCCAGGGGGCGCTCTCATTGTCGCCGAGGTAGACGGTCTCGGTCGGCTGCTGGACACGTCCGATGCGGGTCATGCCGGTGATCTCGCTGCCGGTGCGATCGGTGGGACCCGAGAACTGCCAGGCATTGACGACGTAGCAGATGACCTGGCGTTTGTTGGGATAGCTGGGGCAGGTGTAGACCTTGATCCGACCGTACTGGTCGCGGGCTGCGGCCGTGCCACCGAGGTAGGGGATGAAGGTGATCCACCAGAACGGCTGGTTGCCCCGCGGGATGAAGCCCCGGTAGTCGTCGGCATACAGCAGCGCCCCGAGCCCCATCTGCTTGAGGTTGCTGTAGCAGTTGATCTGGCGGGCCTTCTCCTTCGCCCGACTGAGGGCGGGCAGGAGCATCCCCGCGAGGATCGCAATGATCGCGATCACCACCAGCAACTCGATCAGGGTGAAGGCCCGGATCCGGTGACGCATGGATGCGGAGGCTGTGATGATTTCGGGATATCGGCGAAGTGGGGTCGGATCAAGCTCGATCCCGCTCTTGAAGGGTGTTTCGCCCCGTCGGGGCCGTGCAGGCGCATGGGCGGGCACTTGGCTCTTGGCGTTTGTCGACTCCGGGGTACGCTCCCGCGCCGGTGAGATTGAGTCCGCATTCCGTGCTGCCGTGGGTGTTTGCCGTGGTCCTGGCCCTGAGCCGTTGGCCAGGGCTTCTTCCGCCCAATTTCAGCGCGGCGTACGCCTTCGTCTTCTGCGCCGGAGCCCTCCTTCCGGGTCGGATCGGCTGGATTCTTCCGCTGGGCGTGATGCTGACCACCGACCTCGCCCTCAATCTCTACTTCACCCTCGTCGGCGGCTGGCCCGTCTTCACGCCTGCCAACCTCGGGTCGATGATGCTCAACTACGGCGCCTTCGCGATGGTCTTTCTGCTGGGGCGGTTCGTCGGACCCCGGTCCCGGTTCCTCACCCTGCTGGGGGGAGGCCTCCTCGGGGCCATCCTCTTTTACCTCGTCTCCAACACCGCCGCCTGGCTGTTCAATCCGTTCCGGAACCCCGAGTACACCCGGAACCTCGCCGGCTGGATCATCGCCCTCACCAAGGGCACCGGGGGATACCCGCAGACCTGGGAGTTCTTCCGGAACACCCTGCTCAGCGGCGGCCTGTTCACCGCCCTGTTCGCCGGCACCTGGCGTCTGACCGCCTCCGCGGAATCGCCGGTCGAGAAGGGGGAGGAACCGGCCGACGACGCCGAGACCGACGAGGCCGCCGCCTGACCCGGGCCCGAAGTCCCGTCCCCGTCCCGCCACCGATCCGACAGGTCATGCGACTGGGACTCATTTCCGACACCCATGGGCACCTCGACTCCCGGGTGCTAGCCCTCTTCCACGGCGTCGACCGGATTCTGCATGCCGGCGACATCGGCTCGCCCTGCATCGTGGCGGAACTGGAGGGCATCGCGCCGGTGACGGCGGTCCTCGGGAACAACGACTGGGGACTCGAGTTCCCGCTGACCGAGGTGGCCCCGCTCGAGGGAACCCCATGGCTGGTCCACCACATCGTCGACGTGGAGGATCCCGACATCAGCATCGGCGAACGGTTCCGCAACAGCCGCCCGGGCGTCGTGGTCTTCGGTCACACCCATCGGCCGTTCCACGAGACGCGACGCGATGTCGTCTATCTGAACCCCGGATACGCCGGTCGGCCCCGGTTCAACCAGCCCCGTTCCGTGGCCACGGTCGATGTCGTCGCCGGGAAGCCACCCCGGGTCCGGTTCCACCCGCTCTAGCGCGTCGACCCCAGGCTCAGCGTGGGGCGTGCAGCAGGGTGGGAACCGCGGTGAGGACGGCCGCGGCCAGCGCGGCCAGAACGTCGTCGGCCACCACACCCCAGCCGGAGGGCAGGTTCTGGATCCGCCGGATCGGTCCGGGCTTGGCGATATCGAACACCCGGAAGGCCAGGAATCCCACGACCCACTCCGGCCAGAACCGATGGGAGAGTTCGGCGACGCCCGAGGCCGCAGGCCAGGTGCCCAGGACAAGGAGCGGGCCAAGGAAGGTCAGGGGCACCGCGACGATCTCGTCGAGGACGACCGATCCCGGGTCCTCCCGGCCCAGGATCCGCTCCGCACGGGAACAGATGGGGATGGCGATGCCGATCGCACCGAGGGCCAGGATTCCGGCCCAGAGAGGATCCGGCATCCGCAGGAGGACTGCCAGCCACAGCACTCCGACGAGGCTGCCCCAGGTGCCCGGACCGAAGGGAATCCTTCCCGAGCCGAATCCCTCGGCAAGAACGAGGATGGCGGCATCGACCGCGGACCTTCGGGATGTCGGGCCGCGGACTGGATCGCTCCGGCTCACAGGTCCCGCAGGTAGAGGGCCCGGTTCCGCCAGAGGTAGACCGCGCCGCTGTAGAGGGTGAAGAGCACGGTGATGTACTGGGAACCCACCACTGCCATCTGCAGGACGGACCGGCCGGCGATGGAGAGGCCCATCAGGGCATCCCCGAACCGGCCCCATCCGGGAGCGGCCAGCCACACCAGGAGCAGGATGATCGTCACGATCTGGGAGATTGTCTTGTGCTTGCCGTAGCGTTCGGCCGCGAGGACGACCTGGTTGGATGCCGCAAGCAGCCGCAACCCGGTGATCGCCAGCTCCCGGGCCACGATGATCACGGCGATCCAGGCCGGGACGAGCCCCTGTCCCACAAAGGCGATGAACGCCGAGCAGGTCAGGATCTTGTCGGCCAGCGGATCCATGAGGGTCCCGAACCGTGTGATCAGGTTCCGCTCCCGGGCGATGCGGCCGTCGAGGTAGTCCGTGATCCCGGCTGCGCTGAAGAGGACCAGTGCCACGGTTTCATGTCCCGGGAAGGGCAGGAACACCACCCCGAGGAACAGGAGGGTCAGGACGAAGCGTCCGAGCGTGAGCTGGTTGGGGAGGTTCACCGTGAAGGGGGGCCGGCGACGTCTCCCGCTTCGGGCTGAGGCGCCCGATCGGGCCCCGCGGGCCGGTCGTAACGATCAAAGGCTACCGTCTCCCACGGGTCGAGGGCGAGCCGGAACACGGCCGACGGATCCGGGAGTCGCGGGACCGGGTGCGGCGGAGGTGTCCCGCACCACGGGGCCGTGGGGCCGTGGGGCAGCCCCACGGGAACCCGCGTGTCGAACCCTCACATCCCCTCCGGCCATCGGTCGCGGGGCTCGAATCCCAGGACCTGTCGGGCCACGGTGAGATCGAGACGGGTCTCGCGCACCGGACGGCTCGTGGCGTTGACGATCAGGAACCGGACGGTCTCCGGGGCCTCGACGCAGTGCGCGAAGAAGCGGCCGGCATCCCCGGGACTCAGGTAGACGTCGTGGGCCGACGGGGTGTCGCGGAACTCCGCCTCCTGTTCGGGACGCGGACACCAGCCGATCCGAACGGCCAGCACGCTCATCCCGTGCACCTCGCTGAAGCTGCGTCCAATCGCCTCGAGGAACATCTTGGTCGCGGCATACCAGCTCTTCGGACTGACCGGCTGGTGCTCGAGGACGGGCAGGTCGCCAGCCATCTGCTGCCACCAGTTGACCTGTCCGCTGCTGGCGAGGACCAGGCGACGGACCCCGGCGGCACGGGCGGCTTCCAGAACCTGGTACAGGCCGACGAGGTTGTTCGGCAGAAGCTCGGTCAGGAAGTCGGCGTCGTCGGGTGTCGCGGCGAGGTGCACGAGGCAGTCGACACCCACCATGGCACGGTCGAGCGCCGCGCGGTCGCCAAGGTCCCCGACCTGCGTCGTGACCAGCGCAGGCGAGGCGACACGGTCGAACCCGCGGACGTCGTGCCCACGTCGAACCAGTTCGGAGACGACGGCGCGGCCGAGTTTTCCGGACGATCCGGTGACGAGAACGGTCTGGCGCATCGGTCGAGTGTGGGCCGGGCGGCAGTCGGAGGGCAACGGGCCAGGAAAGCGGGGTGGAGATCCGATTCCGACCTTGGGCCTCCTTCAGCCGCGCGTTCCGGCAGGACGTGGGGCCTGACGCCAGGCCATCCACGACTGACCTGCCAGGAACAGGAACAGGACTCCGGCAATCCCGGCGAACCAACGCTGCTTCCGGAGTGCGGAGAGTTGGGCGCGCGCCTTGCCGGCGGTCTGCCGATCGGTCGCCTCCTGCTCCCGCCGTAGTTCGGCCACCCGTCGTTCAAGGGCCGCCTGATTCGTTCGCAGGGTTTCCTGGATCCGTCGAAGGGAGTCCGGGTCCACGCTCCCCTTGGTGTCCAGGATCAACCGGGTGAGCCTGCTGTTCTCCTCGATCAGTCCCATCGTGGCCTTGGCGGCCGCCAGCGAGGAGTCGACGGCCACCAGCACGGCTTGTGGGTCGGTGTCCGGATCCCGGTCGGGCGGGTTGAACCCGATCCAGAGCACGACCCCAGCCAGGCCGAGGTAGGCGAGGCCCTTCACAACCGGATGGACGGTACGTGGACGGCTGAGGGACGGGGTCATCGGGGCCAACCTGGGGGTTCCCAGGATGGGAGGTACAGGGTTTTGTTCCATCGCACGACGTGCCGCAGCCGGTCCTCGGCGTGCACGGGACGAGAGAATTGGAGATGCAAGCCTGCAGCGTCAGGGGAGCCGAAGCGCCGTCACCAGTCACCTCCGTCCGCCACCCTCCTGCCGGGTGTTTGAGTTCCTCCCTTTGAAGTGGCCCGCAGGACCCGACCCGCGCGCTTGCCCCGGAGTCCGGGGACGACGCAGGCTTCGGGGCTCCCATGAAACACCTCCGAGTCCTGAGTTCGCTCGTCACCCTGATGATCTCCCTGCCGCTCCTCGCCGATCCTGGCACCGCGATTCCGCTCTGGCCGTCCGGGGCCCCCGGGGCCCTTGGAGACAAGGCGACGGATGTGCCCACGATCACCCCCTACCTGCCCGCCAAGGAAACCGCCACCAATGCGGCGATCGTGATCTTTCCCGGTGGAGGCTATGGAGGGCTCGCCAACCATGAGGGCGATCACTACGCCCGGTTTCTGAACCGCTCGGGCATCGCCTGCTTCGTGGTGACCTATCGCCTCGGCTCCCAGGGCTACCGACACCCGATCATGCTCCAGGATGCCGCACGATCGGTCCGCTGGGTGCGAGCCAACGCTGCGGAGCAGGGGGTCGACCCCAAACGCGTCGGGGTCATGGGCAGCAGCGCCGGCGGACACCTCGCATCGACCCTCCTCACCCACTTCGACGCCGGCGATCCGAAGGCCGCGGATCCCGTGGATCGCTTCAGCTCCCGTCCCGACCTCGGGATCCTCTGCTATCCGGTCATC